>ULPV01033043.1_pt1 | contig 165577 bp, 140 predicted proteins | sample 1953831 | NCBI WGS metagenome assembly ULPV01 (sample SAMEA4835638, study PRJEB28245) | human gut metagenome | biome: gut microbiome; material: fecal sample | place: Denmark | collected 2008 | reverse complement strand
GGGCTATCGCCAAGCGGTAAGGCACAGGATTTTGATTCCTGCACTCGCTGGTTCGAATCCAGCTAGCCCAGTTAGGTTTACTACAACGAGCGCAGTTAATAATTAAATATGGGATATTAGCTCAGTCGGTAGAGCACTTGACTTTTAATCAAGTTGTCCCGGGTTCGAATCCCGGATGTCTCACTGAAATGAAGAATCGAAAGTATTGAAATTACAATACTTTCGATTTTTTATTTTCTGATAGATATAAAAAATTTCACGTACAATAGACAATTCTTTTAAATGGCAATAAAAAAAGCAGATAGCGGGAATCGAACCCGTCTCTCCAGCTTGGGAAGCTAGCGTTCTACCGATGAACTATATCTGCATGTTTACATAAAAATATGAAGCTATTTTTATTATAATCTATGGTTATAAAAATGCAAGTGAATTTATATAGAAAAGTGCAATAAAAACAGTTGCACTTTTTTGTGCGTTATGCTATTATGTATCACAGTGACGCACAAATGTCTTTGTGTGAGAAACAGAAAAATAAAATATATTTTACAGATAAATTTACTCACTTTACAGGTGAATGAAAGGTATGGTTATTACAATGGAGGGGACGAATGTATATTTCGTTGTGAAGAAAGGGGCACTGCCTGAGGTACTGCTTAAAGTAGTAGAGGCGAATCGTCTGATCGATACACAGAAGGCAGCTTCTGTGCAGGAAGCAGTAGATATGGTAGGAATCAGCAGAAGCTCTTATTATAAATACAAGGATGATATTTTCCCATTTCATGATTCTGCACAGGGAACAACGCTTACACTATCCTGTCAGATGAATGATGAACCCGGATTATTATCGGATGTGCTTAAGGTAGTAGCTGAATTCAAAGCAAACATTTTGACGATCCATCAGTCTATTCCGATTAATGGAATTGCATCATTGTCTCTTAGTATTCAGATACTTGCAACAACAGGAGATGTATCAGAAATGATCCAGGAGATGGAGAAGAAAAATGGCGTACATAATGTGAAGGTACTTGCGAGAGAGTGATAGGTAATCGTTCAGATACGGAAGAACGTTACAAATATAAACAGTAGAGGAGATATGGAATGATTAAGGCAGCAATATTTGGTTATGGTACAGTAGGAAGCGGTGTATATGAGGTACTCACAAAGAACAGTGCCATAATACAAAACAAGCTCGGTGACAGAATTGAAGTAAAGTATGTGTTGGATCTGAGAGATTTTGAAGGAGATCCGGTACAACAGGTACTGGTGCATGATGTAGATACTATCCTTAATGATGAAGATGTTAAGATCATTTGTGAAACTATGGGTGGTGAGAAACCGGCATATGATTTTACCAGGCGCGCGTTAGAACTTGGCAAGAGTGTATGTACATCCAATAAGGAACTTGTGGAAAAGCACGGTGCTGAACTTCTGGAAATAGCTAAGGAGCATAACTGCAGTTATCTGTTCGAAGCGAGTGTAGGTGGTGGAATTCCTATTATCAGACCTTTGTGTACTTCCCTGGCACAGGAACATATTGAATCTATTACAGGTATCTTAAATGGTACCACGAATTATATTTTATCCAAGATGGAGAATGAAGGTGCAGATTTTGATACTGTATTGAAACGTGCGCAGGAGAAAGGCTATGCAGAACGCAATCCGGAAGCTGATGTATGCGGATATGATGCAGGCCGTAAGATTGCAATTCTCGCTTCTCTTGCGTATGGTAAAAATGTTGATTTTGCAGATCTGTATATTGAAGGAATTACACAGATCTCCAAAACAGATTTTGAATATGCCGGTAAACTGGGAACGACCATTAAACTTTTTGCCAAGAGTCTGTGCAGGGACGGTAAATATTATGCGATGGTAGCTCCTTTCATGGTAACACAGGATAATCCACTGTATGCAGTACAGAACGTATTCAATGCAATCCTTGTACATGGAAATATGGTAGGAGATACGATGTATTATGGAAAAGGAGCAGGTAAACTGGCAACAGCAAGTGCAGTAGTAGCGGATGTGATTGACTGTGCAAAACATCTTGGAAAACATATTCCTATCATCTGGGATGAGCAGAAGCTGGAAGTTTCTCCTATGGATGAATTTACAAGAAGATTCTTTGTACGTGTGAAAGAAACAGATCATAATAAGATCAGAGAGAATTTTGGAGATGTAGAATTCATTGAACATGTTGCAGATGGCGAGACTGGTTTCATCACTGCTGAAATGACAGAAAAGGCATACAATGAATGTGCTGCCAAGGCAGGAAATGTGATCAATCGTATCCGTTTTGAGAACTAAATGCAATTACTGGAATTATAATAATAGTAAAGCGATATATAAGATAACGACAGGAAAGGTAAGGTAATTTGGAAATGAAAAAGGTAGTAAAGTTCGGTGGCAGCTCACTGGCAAGTGCAGAACAGTTCAGAAAAGTAGGTGAGATCATCCATGCAGATGAGAATAGAAAATATGTGGTTCCTTCTGCACCGGGTAAGCGCTATGATGGTGATACCAAGGTAACAGATATGCTCTATGGCTGCTATGATCTGGCTGAGAAAGATCATGATTTCATGAAGGAAATGACGCAGATCGAGAAACGTTATCAGGAAATCATCGATGGTCTGGATCTTGACCTTGATCTGACCAGAGAATTTAATACCATTATAGATAATTTCAAGAAAAAAGCAGGTACTAATTATGCAGCAAGCCGTGGAGAATATTTGAACGGTATTATTATGGCAAATTATCTGGGTTATGAGTTTGTGGATCCGGCAGAAGCAATCCGTTTCAATGAAGCAGGCGTATTTGATGCAGAACTGACACAGAAATTGCTTTCCAAGAGACTTGAGAACGTGGAAAGAGCAGTTATTCCCGGATTTTACGGAGCTATGGCAGATGGCGTAGTTAAGACCTTCTCCAGAGGAGGTTCTGATATTACTGGCTCTATCGTAGCTAAGGCAGTACAGGCAGATGTATATGAGAACTGGACTGATGTATCCGGTTTCAAGATCGCAGATCCACGTATCATCAAAGATCCGGAAGGAATCGATATCATTACTTACAGCGAGCTGCGTGAGTTATCCTATATGGGAGCTACTGTTCTGCATGAGGATGCTATTTTCCCTGTCAGAAAAGAAGGGATCCCTATCAACATCAAGAATACCAATGCACCGGAAGATGAAGGAACATGGATCGTTGGAAATACCTGTCAGAAGTCAAAATATGTGATCACAGGTATTGCCGGTAAGAAGGGCTTTGCTTCCATTAATATTGAAAAGGACATGATGAACTCCGAGATCGGTTTTGGCAGAAAGGTTCTTCAGGTATTCGAGGAATATGGTATTTCCTTTGAACATATGCCATCCGGTATCGATACATTGAGTGTTATGGTGCATCAGTCTGAGTTTGAAGAAAGAGAACAGAATGTGTTATCAGGTATCAGCAAGGCTGTAAATCCGGATCATATCGATATTCAGTCTGATCTGGCACTGATCGCTGTTGTGGGTAGAGGAATGAAAGCAACCAGAGGTACTGCAGGCAGAATTTTTGCAGCATTGGCTCATGCAAATGTCAATGTCAGAATGATCGATCAGGGTTCCAGTGAGCTTAATATTATCATAGGTGTATCCAACGAAGATTTTGAAGCTGCAATTAAGGCTATTTATGCAATTTTCGTAGAAGTACGCCTGTAGGGTCAGATAATGGCTGGCTGAGACAATGTCCAGCAAAAAATGGTTGACATTCATTGAATTTTTGATATAATAAATAAGCGTCTTCTGGTAAAGAAGACCTTGCGGATATGGCGGAATTGGCAGACGCACCAGATTTAGGTTCTGGCGGGTGACCGTGCAGGTTCAACTCCTGTTATCCGCAGTATAAATATAAGGGTTTTTTATCTTAATTTTATAAGGTAAAGAACTCTTTTTTTATAAAACATTAAAAATTCAGTTAATATGTTGAATTGATTCTACAAATACCATAAAATATAAGTAACAGATGTAACCCAATTTAGGCATTTGCGAATGACTGTCTAAATCTTTTTGCAAATGACCGTGTTATACTGTGATACGGACCAAAGATAAACAGGTGGCAGAATAGTCACATAAAATATTAGAAAGAGGAGTTGTATTGTGGAGAACATAATTCAGATTTTTAAGGATGATGTGCGGGGACTTGGCAAGAATTTTCTTGCGTTGGTAATTGCTTTGGGATTATGCGTTATCCCTTCCCTGTATGCGTGGTTCAATATTTATTCTAACTGGGATCCTTATGCGAATACAGGAAATGTAGCCATTGCAGTTGCGTCTGATGACACAGGCTATACCAGAAATGATGGTAGCTATGTCAATATGGGCGATGCTGTGATCGAACAACTGGAAGAAAATGATAAGCTGGGCTGGACTTTTCCGTCTACATCGCAGGAGGCGATAGATGGTGTGTACAGTGGTGAGTATTATGCTGCGCTGATCCTGGAACCTGATTTCAGTCAGAGTATGTATGATTGTCTGGCAAATGGCATGGAACATCCCAGGATTTTATACTATGAAAATGAGAAAAAGAATGCAATTGCAGTCAAAATTACAGATTCTGGTACTTCTTCACTTCAACAGAGTATTAATCAGGAATTTACAGAAGTAGTAGTTACGACTCTGGCAGAGAATCTGGATGAAATCGCAGGAAATGATGAAGGCAGTCTGTTCCATCAGACTCTGGATCAGCTCAATACCGTAAATGATAATCTGTTAAGTTACAATGCATTGCTTACATCCTTTATGGATTGCAACACTTCATTATCAGAGACAGTACTGGACATGAAGACAGTTGTATCCAAGTTATCTTCCACGATGAACAGTCTTAACAGTACAGCCAGAACTGCCAAGAATGAGGCGAAAGCAGCTTCAGATAAATTAAAGGCCGGTGTGGATGTGGCTTCTGATGCTGCCAATACGGCAATCGGCGTGAAATTAAACAAAATGGCAGTGGCAGTTACAACGGCAAATAATGCGATCAATATAGCACAGAATGAGTTGTCCAAAGGTGAGAGCCCTACCATTATTGCAGATAATCTCAATTCAACAGCTACTAATATGGCGACAGTCTCTTCTACGGCATTGGATATTGCCAATGATCTGGAACAGTTCAAGGGCAATGGCAATGATGCAGTGATTGAAAGCGTACAGAATCGTCTCAAGGCAATGTCTGCCAGTGCATCAGTTGCCAAGGAAGCAGCTTCAAAAGCCGCCAATACTTCTAAAAAAGTAGAAACAACAGCGGGAATTATTGCAGATGCGAACCGTCAGATCATCAGTGCAGGCGTAGATCAGGCAGTAGCCCAGATACCTGCGCTCAATCAGGAAATCTATGGAGATCTGAGTGCCAAGGTGAAACAGGCAGCAGGCAGTGTGAGCAGTTCTATTGACAAGACTGTTGAAGCCCTGCCTACAGGTCAGTCTGTGGATGTAAGTGGTATGGGAGATGTACTGGATGGCATCAGCGCATCCCTTCTTGCAGGAAATGATGCACTTGCCGGCTCACAGACAGTACTTACCAATGCAACGAATAAATTATCCAATATCATAGCACAGCTTGAAAGTGTAAGTGATGGGGAAGAATATCAGAAATTAATGGAAATTATGGAGAATGAACCATCATTATATGGTGAATTTCTTTCACAGCCTGTCAGTGTTGTAACAGAGCCTGTATATGAAACAGAAAATTATGGTTCTGCAGTGACACCATTCTATACCACACTGGCACTATGGGTAGGTGCTATTATTCTGGTATCCCTGATGAAAGTTAAGGTAGTTCCTAAGGGATCATATAAGGATGCAAAAGATTATGAACTGTTCTTTGGCAGATATATTCTGTTCTTCCTGTTAGGACAGTTGCAGTCATTGATCTGTGTATATGGTGACCTTAATCTTTTGGGCGTACAGTGCCATGAACCGGGTAAATTATATCTGATCGCGGCAGTGACCAGCTTTACATTTACGCTTATGATCTATACGCTGACAATATCCTTTGGAGATATTGGTAAAGCATTTGCAGTCGTTATTATGGTTATACAGATTGCAGGTTCGAGTGGTACATATCCGATCGAATTATTGCCGGATATCTTCCAGGCAATTTACCGTTACTTCCCATTCCCGTATGCAATCAATGCAATGCGTGAAACAATCAGCGGAATGTATGAGAATGATTATTCTGTGTACATGGCAGAACTGCTGATCTTTGCGGCAGCTTCGTTAGTAGTAGGTCTGGTGATCCGTAAGCCTTTTATGAAAGTCAATCATTTCATAGAGGAGCGTATGGAAGATACCAAATTGATGTAAAGGAATGGCGGTGATAGAATATGCAGGAAACGAAAGAACAATCATTTGAGAAAATTATGGAATATGAGAATAAGATCCATGAAAAGAATCAGCAGCGTATTAAGATAGGAATTCGTCTGGTCATTATCATTCCTCTGATCTTTTTGACCGTGATGTTTAAACTTGACAGTTCCAAGGTAGTATTTCTGGTGTTGTGGATCGTATCATTGTTTGCAATTTCACTGTACCTGATCGTTGTAGAATATATGGACTATCAGATGCAGGAGAAATTAAAGGAACTGGGATTTAAGGATGAAGATGCTGATATCAGAGGGTTGATCGATGATAATCTTGTTGTAGAGAAAGTTATTGAAAGTACGGGATTATTAGAAGATAAACAGGTGCAGGAGGTCGTACAGGAGCCTGTAGTAGAGGCACACGATAAAGATGAAATGACACAGGCTGAGGAAGAACTGGTCGAAAGCATCAGAAAATATGTAGCAACTCTTGGCAGACAGGCGGCATCCACTCCTGTAATAGATGAGGTACAGCGCAGGGAAGCACAGGATTATGCTGCAATGCGTAAAGCAAGAGCAGCAGCGAAGCGCCCAAAGACGCAGGATGAAGCAAGAGACTAAGAGGAGAAGTGGAAATGAAAAATATTTGCAATATTTTTATAACGGATTTCAAGCGCATTAAAACAAATGTCGTAGCGGTTGTTATCATGCTTGGACTGATCATACTGCCCTCCCTGTATGCATGGTTCAATATTTTATCGAACTGGGACCCGTATGGTAAGGCTTCTACTTCCAAGATCAAGGTAGCAGTTGCATCAGACGATCAGGGCGTGAACATTGAAGATACTTATTTTAATATGGGAGATAAAGTTGTATCAGCATTGGAAGCTAATACAACGATTGGCTGGGTATTTACGGATACGACACAGGAAGCAATTGACGGGGTATACAGTGGCGACTATTATGCTGCATTGATCATGCCTGAAGATTTTACATCAGATCTGGTCAGTTTCCTGTCAGATGATGTACAGCATCCGGAGATCATTTATTATGAGAATGAGAAAAAGAATGCGATAGCACCCAAGATCACATCAAAAGCCAAGACTGCAGTACAGCAGCAGGTCAATGCAACCCTTGTCAGCACATTGGCAGAAGTATTGACAACGGCAACGGATACGATCATGGATACATCAGGATTACAGGCACTTGGTGTGACCAGTGCAGATTCGCTGGTAGATGTACTGATAGATAAGCTTAACAACGCAGTAACAGAACTGAATACATATGAAGCTTTGGTAAATTCATTTCTGGTCGTTACAGATTCTGTTACGGCTACAGCAGAAACAGCACAGGATTCTACGGCAGCACAGGATGCGATCAGTTCGGGACAAAGTGCAGTATCTCAGGCTCAGGGAGCCCTGAATACAGGGCTTGCGTCTTATCTGAGTATTTCAAAATCTCTGGCGGCCAGTTTAAGCAGTGTCAGAAGCCTTCTCAACAGTGTATCAGAGAGCTATACACAGATGCAGGATGATATGGCAGCATTTAATGAAAGTCTGATCACAATGGGAGTAAATCTTCACCAGACCAAAGATCTCATCAGTACTATGCGTGATGATCTGCAGGAATCTGTGAATACTTTGTCTGAGTTAAAAGAAGGAGACAGCTATCAGATGCTGATGGAACTTCTTGATACAGATCCTGATACGATTGGCGGATTTATGTCAGCCCCTGTGGAGATACAGACAGAGCATGTATATGCAATTGAAAATTATGGCTCTGCCATGTCACCGTTCTATTCTGTACTGGCACTCTGGGTTGGCGCACTGATCCTGGTAGCGATCGTGCATGTAAAAGTTGAACCGATAGAAGGTATGACAGATGTGAAGCCTGTTGAAACTTATATTGGAAGATATGTTCTTTTCTTCCTGATCGGGCAGTTACAGACACTGCTTACAGTACTCGGTGATCTGTATTATGTAGGAATACAGTGTCTGTATCCGTTTAAGTTCTGGCTGGCAGCAGCAACGGCGAGTTTTGTATTTACTTTATTCATATATTCACTTACCGTTGCATTTGGCAATGTAGGAGAAGCTCTGGCTATTGTAGTCATGGTCATCCAGGTAGCCGGTGCAGGTGGTACTTTCCCGATGGAAGTATTGCCGCAGATCTATCAGGACTTGTATCGATATCTGCCGTTCCCATATGCAATGAATGCACTCAGAGAGACTGTAGGCGGACTGTATGATAATTATTATTGGGAATGCATCAGACATTTGTTGCTCTATATTCCGGTTTCTGCTATCATAGGACTTGTATGCGGCAGACCATTTGAGAAACTGAATCACAAAATTGAAGAAAATAAGGAAGATTCAGGGGTTATGCTGTAATCCATGATGGGAGGACACTAAGGTGGCAAAACTGTATTTTTATTATGGAGCAATGAACAGCTCCAAGACAGCCAATGCACTGATGACGCATTTTAATTATGAAGAAGTAGGACAGAAGGCACTGATCTGCAAGACTGAAGCAGATACCAGAGATGGGGCGCGCAAGATACGTTCCAGGATCGGACTGGAGATGGAGTGTATTTTGCTCAAAGAACTTCAACTCATGACAGAAAGCCAGATTCGTGCATATGACTGTATTATCGTAGATGAAGTGCAGTTCGCAACCAGAGAGCAGATAGACTTTTTATCAGATATTGTAGATTTTATGGATGTTCCGGTAGTCTGTTATGGACTGCGGGCAGATTTCCAGAATAATCTCTTTGAAGGCAGCCAGAGGCTGATCGCTATTGCAGATACCATCAGCGAGGTCAAGACCGTCTGTTGGTGCGGCAAGAAAGCAACCTGCAATGCCAGGTACAATGATCAGGGTATTGTAAGGGATGGAGAACAGGTATTTCTGGGAGCTAATGACAGTTATGTTGCATTATGTCGTAAACACTTCAAACTTGGTATGTTAGGACCTAATATAGATAAGGGTTGACACAGAGTCTCTACCCATGATAAACTAGACTTTGTCAAAAGGGAGTAGTTGTCTATGTGTAATCAACATGCCCCGGGAAGACAGAAAACCCGTGGTTACACATCTTTCTAAGATATGAATGCGAGAAAGAACAAGACTTTTGGCGCGAAAAAGACGCGCCAGGAGTCTTTTTTTATCGAAAACCTGGTAATATACCAACAGGAGGCAAATATGGATATTTTGTTACAATTTGTGTTATTGGCAGTGGGATTTGTTATGTTGATGAAAGGTGCAGACTGGTTTGTGGATGCGGCTTCTAAAATCGCAGATAAGTTCGGAATTCCTCATCTGGTAATCGGACTTACAATTGTGGCTTTTGGTACAAGTGCACCTGAGGCAGCAGTCAGTATCAGTGCCGCAGTTAAGGGAAGTGTGGATCTGGCGATTGGTAATGTACTTGGCAGTAATATTATGAATGTTTTGCTGATTCTTGGCATTGCTTCTATTATTTATCCACTGGCGGTCAAGAGTACATGTATTAAGTTTGATATTCCCTTTGTATTTGCAATCTCAGCATTGCTAATGGTAACAGGATTTGTTGATGGAAAATTAGGACGGGGAGATGGTATCATCTTCTGGATTCTGCTGATTCTGTACTGTGTTTACATGGTATATCTGACGAAAAAAGGACAGGCAGACATGGAAGAAGTAGAAGAAGCAGATGAGAATGATAAAGTATGGAAACTGCTTCTGTTTCTTGTAGTTGGCGGGGCAATGATCGTACTTGGGGCTGACATTACGGTAAATGCAGCATCTTCTATTGCAGCTGAATTTGGTATGAGTGAGAGACTTATCGGTCTGACTATTGTGGCTTTTGGTACATCACTTCCGGAACTTGTGACCTCATGTGTGGCAGCCAGCAAGAAAGAAACAGACATCGCAGTTGGTAATATTGTAGGTTCTAATCTCTTTAATATCCTGTTCGTTCTGGGTACGACAGCGGTGATCAAGCCAATTCCATATTCAACAGCGTACATATTCGACAATATTGCAGCAATTCTGGTCATGGTGATCTTGTGGCTATTCGTATTCAGGGATAAGAAGCTCAAGAGAACAGGTGGTATCATCATGCTTGTATTATATGCAGCATATTTTGCGAATCTTCTTGTCAGCCAGATGTAAATAAAGCCGGACTTTTGTCCGGCCTTTTATTTAAGAAAATTTTTTAGTGAATATTTGCGCGACTCATGTTGGAATTATGATAAGCAGGATCATTTGTTACATCCTGATCGAACCAGTCAGGTGCGATGAATGCATTTGCCATGTCTACATCAGGAAATTCTACTTCAGCCATGATCAGTGGGGCAAAGGGAGCAGCGAATACATCCAGTTCAATGACAAGCTGAGGCATAATGAGTGGCAGATAATCTGGCTTGAAATGCGGAGATTCCAGAGGAATGACATAACGTTTCTTGGAGATGATATTGCCATCTGCTTTTGCAAGTAAATGCTGATAAGCAGCTTCGTTCAGAGGAAGATTATACTCTTCTCTTGCCATAAGTCCCTTTCCCTTATAAGTCATATAATAGGTATCATCCTCTTTGCGTACACGGACAACCGGAGAAGTACATAGATATGCCTGTTCAATGATGTGGCAGGGATAAGATTCCAGATCATCCGGTAACTTTTTCAGAGTAAATTTACGTTCTATTTCCATATTCTCGGATTCCTTTCATTGTTGTTTGCTTTAGTGTATCATACCGGACCTTACAGATTCAAGGTTGAAACTTGACTTCCATATGCTACAATATAAATGTATTATAATTTATAGGGAAAGGCAGGAATAATAAATGAAAAAAGCAGCAGTATTTTTTGGAACAGGTTATGAAGAAATAGAAGCATTGACCGTAGTAGATATATTAAGACGTGCGGGTATACAAGTTACCTGCGTGGCAATCGATAATAGCAGACAGGTCAGAGGCTCCCACGATGTTAATGTGGATATGGATGCCACAATTGAGGGACTGGATTTTGAAAGCTATGATATTCTGGTGTGTCCGGGTGGAATGCCTGGAACAAAGAATCTGGAAGCATGCAAAGCATTAACAGAGCAGTTACAGAACTTTTACAATAAAGGTAAGCTGATCGGAGCAATCTGTGCGGCTCCGCAGATATTCGGACATCTTGGATTCCTGCAGGGCAGAAAGGCATGCATCTATCCCGGAATGGAAGCAGAGCTTATTGGTGCTGAAGTGGTATATGAGCCTGTGACACAGTCAGAACATGTGATTACCAGCAGGGGAATGGGGACAGCGATTCCGTTCGCATTACAGATTGTAGCTAATCTGCTCGATCAGGATACAGCAGATGATCTGGGAAGAAAAATAGTATATAACGTATAAAGTATTTCAAAGAATAGCATCTTGCCTGAGTTTTGACAATAATTAGGCAAGATGCTATAATTGTATATGAAAATGCGTAAAATATTGACAATAAACTGACAAAAGGAAGACCACATATGATCACAGAGGAAGAATTTCAGCGAATCGTGAAATATATGAAACGCAAAGCAGGAATCAATCTGAGTGCTAAACGCGTATTGATTCAGGGCAGACTGGATAATTATCTGCAAAAGGAAGGATACCATTCCTATAGTGAGTTCATGGATGTGGTCGAAGCTTTTCCGGCAGGAGTTCAGGCTGAATACCTGTTGAATGCACTGACAACAAATCACACCTATTTCTGGAGGGAATATGAACAATTTCTGTATCTGAAGGAAACAGTATTTCCAAAGCTTGCACAGAAAACAGCAAGTACGAAAGACTGGCATATCTGGTGTGCAGCATCTTCCACAGGAGAGGAACCATATACACTGGCTATGCTCTGTATGGATTATCTGGGATTGGAACATTCAAACTGGGATACGAAAATTCTGGCAACAGATATTGATACGCATGTGTTGGAGACTGCACGGAGAGGAATTTATGCAAAAGATTCGGTTGAACAGCTTCCGGCAACATATGTAAGACGCTTTTTCAGAAAATATAATGATAAAGAATATCAGGTGACAAAGGAGTTAAAGGATGAGGTACTGTTTAGACAGTTCAATTTAATGAATCCGTTGCCGTTTCGCAAACCATTGCATGTAGTATTCTTAAGAAATGTCATGATCTATTTTGAAGAAGAAACCAAAATACGTTTACTGGATCAGATTTATGACAAAATGGACTGTGGGGGATATCTTTTTATTGGTTCTACAGAGTCTATCAGTCAGAACTATAGTCGTTTTGAATATATTAGACCGTCTATTTACAGAAAGCCGGGATACTGACAATATGAGAAGAATCAAAGTTTTACTGGTGGCAGGCAATTGTCGCCTGCTGGAGGCTCTTAGCAGGGTAGTCAGCACAGATAAAGAATTACATATTGTAGCACAGGCAGGCAATGCATACACAGCGAGAGATATGATTCTTGAGAATAATCCTGATGTGATGCTGTTGTGTGATGATCTGCCCAGAATGAAAGGCATTATCTTTCTGGCTAAATTAATGCCACAGTATCCGGTCAGAACAGTAGTCCTGTGCGATCTGGAGAGGGAAAAGGCAGCCTATGATGCAGGAGCAGTGGCAGCAGTGATGCTAAGTCTGAGTGGAAAAGAATCAGACGGGGAACTGGATGAGATACTTGTCATGCAGAAGGTGAATGAGCATTTAAAAAAGGCATATTATCCACATGGAATTCCTGCAGCATCGGATGTCCTTTACAATACATATTATCCGTCGGGAAAGGTGTATTCATCTGTCGGTGTGATCGCAATGGGAGCTTCGACAGGCGGAACAGAAGCGATATATCAGGTGGCCAAAGAGTTCAGAAAAGACATTCCGGGCATTGTCATGGTACAGCATATGCCTCCAGGATTCACACAGATGTACGCACAACGTCTGAATCAGGAGTGTGAAATAGATGCCAAAGAAGCGGTTACAGGAGATATTGTACGCAGAGGACAGGTATTGCTCGCACCCGGAGATAAACAGATGCGGCTGGTCAAAATAAATGATGTATATCAGGTGGAATGCAGAGTAGGTCCCAAGGTAAGTGGACATTGTCCTTCTGTGGATGTTTTGTTTGAATCGGTTGCCAAAACTGCGGGAAAGGATGCCATAGGCGTCCTGATGACAGGCATGGGCAGAGATGGGGCACAAGGACTGTACCAGATGAGAAAGGCAGGGGCAGTCACGATAGGTCAGGATGAAAAAAGCTGTGTTGTATATGGAATGCCGAAAGTCGCTTATGACATGGGGGCAGTTACTTATCAGGTTCCTTTGGAACAGATCGCACAGAAATTATATTATATACTGGATAAGAAAGGATGAATAAAGATATGAGAATATTAATTGCGGAGGATGATTTTGCCAGCCGGAAGTTGTTACTGAAGTTCATGTCCGTTTATGGAGAGTGTGATGTCACTGTAGACGGAATGGAAGCCATTGATGCGTATCTGATGTCTCTGGAAGAGAATGATCCGTATGAGCTGATCTGTCTGGACGTCATGATGCCTGTCATGGATGGATATCAGGCACTTAAGAACATCCGAGATATTGAAAAAGAGCATGGGATCAATGAAGATAAAGCTGCCAAGATCATTATGACAACGGCTCTTAATGAAGAGAAAAATGTAAAAAAAGCATTTGAATTAGGCTGCACTGTATATTGTGCGAAACCAATTGATATGGAAAAATTAAAAAGTACTTTACAGAAGCTTGGATTAATAGAGTAATGAATGGGGGATTCACCTTATGGAAGAAAATATGGAGGAATTAAGCCAGGAAGAGGCACTTCTGGAAGAAGAGGATATCAGACAGGGCAAATATATGACCTTTGAAATAGGCAAGGATACCTTTGGCGTAGAATTAAAGTACGTCAATGAGATCATTCAGATGCAGCCGGTTACGCCCATACCGGAGGTAGAGCCTTTTATTAAGGGACTGATCAATCTGCGAGGTAAGATCATACCTGTCATTGATGTGGCAAACCGTTTTGAACAGGAGTCAGAACCGTATAATGACAGGACCTGTGTAATTGTAATAGAGGTGAGGGGAATCGAAGTCGGACTGATCATTAACAGTATTGCACAGGTGGTTTCAATAGAGGAAGATGACATCCTGCCTCCACCGGTGACACCACATGGAATGGCTGCACAGAATAAGTTTATCAGAGGAATCGGTAAAACAGAGGATGGGGTGAAGCTACTGCTTGATCCGGTCAAATTGTTGAGTGATGATGCACTCGATTTTATTGATAAACAGGAAAATGAAGAAGAGGAATAGCTTATGCCGGGTAAGGAACCACTGTTTCGTTTTGTATTAAATCACAGTCAGGAGCTGATATTCCGTTACGACAGTTACGGATATATCAGTTATGCCAATGAACGTGCCGTAAATCTCACGGGATATACTCAGGATGAACTGATGGGCAGCTATATAGGCACATTATTCAAAGATGTTTATTGTATCGTGGATTATCATGTGGCACTAGCAGATGAATATCGTGATAAAGAAGAAATAGAGACTTTTGTATACAGAAAGAATCAGACCTGTTTTCCTGTAATTATGACTACGGCATCCATTATATATGAGGATGAAGTCTCTCATTTCTGTATGATCATGGATGTGACCAGCTATAAGGAAAGTGTACGAAAACTTGAAGATAAGACAGAAGAAGTGAAGGATTCCATACATGCAAGGGATTCCTTTGTTGCGAGTGTGACGCATGAACTTAGAACTCCGGTCAATGGGATCAAAGGAAATACAGAACTTCTTATGGAACAGGAGCATGATCTGCAGAAGCTTGGAACACTGAAAATGATACTGGATTCCTGCACTACTATGGAGGCGATCATTAATAATATTCTGGATTTTTCCAAATTGCAGGCAGGTAAATTCCAGATAGAGGAGAACCCGTTTTCATTCAGGGAGTTTATGCGGCGTAAAGAAAAAGAGTTCTCGGCAATGGCAATGCGTAAAGGATTAAGGTTCACTGTAAATGTAGCTGAGGATGTGCCGGATAAGCTCATCGGGGATGAACTGCGGCTTACTCAGATCTTAAACAATCTGGTTTCCAATGCTGTGAAATTTACAGCACAGGGTTATATTGGAATTGAAGTTACCAAGAATACCCAGATCCAGGATGAGGTAGAGCTGTTCTTCGTAGTTGCAGATACAGGAATTGGCATTTCCAAAGAAGATAAAGATAAACTGTTCCAGAGCTTTACCCAGGTAGATGCTTCTATTACTAGAAAATACGGAGGCACAGGATTGGGACTTTCCATAACCAAAGAACTGGTCAATATGATGCATGGCGATATCTGGGCAGAGGGTGAAAAAGGCAGAGGTACTACTTTTTCTTTTACCATACATCTTAAAAGACAGGATATGCCGGAGCAGGAAGAAACGGAAAGCGCACAGATTTATTCTGCGGGAATTCCATTATCAGGAAGTATGGAAGTGGAACGGGAATTGATGTACGAGTTCGGAGGAGAGATCAATGAGAGAGAACTCCGCAGCAATTTTGAGAAAATGAATTTGAGTGCTGACATGGGAAACTGGTATAAAGCAGAGAATTATGCAGCAATGGTCAAACAGCTTCTTCAGGAAAGCTCTAGGGAATTACAACGTGCGGTATTCCGTATGGAAATGGCAGTCAGAAAGTCCGATTATGATAAATTCAGACAGTGTGCTGAGGATGTCAAAGCTTTGATGGTAAAAGAATGGGAGCAGGTGAGAGTGAATGGAAAACAGTATGGAGAAGGAGAAAATTAAAATACTCATCGTGGATGACGTAGAAGTCAACCTGATCATTCTGGAAGAGATTATAAAAAATATGGGATATTGTGCAGTAACGGCATTAAGTGTTGCAGATGCGATAGAGCTTTTAAAAGATACGGAGGATTTGCCAAGGGTTATTTTATCAGATATTTCCATGCCGGATATTGATGGTTTTTCTTTTTGTACGATGTTAAAAAAGAATCCATATACCAGAGATATTCCGGTAATTTTTATCTCGGCAATGGATCAGGCAGCAGACAGGAGCCAGGGTTTTGAACTGGGAGCTGTGGATTATATCAATAAACCATTTGACAGAACAGAAGTTGAACTGCGTATTAATACCCATCTCAAGATATATATGCTGCAAAAAGAGTTAGAAGAGAATAACCGGAGACTTAGCAGAATCGTTACCAGACACATGGAAAAAATGCATAAAGAGCAGAAAAATATCATGATCGCCCTTGCCAGACTGGTAGAACTGAAGGAAGAAATGGCAAGTGACGAGAAACAGAACAATACTCATTATTCCAATGTCCCATATAATAGTAAGATATTGACCCAGGGAATGCAGTTTTCACCACGTTTTGAGGAAGAGATCAATGACAATTTCGTCGATACGATAGAATCTTCATCTGCTTTGCATGATATTGGAAAAATTATGATTCCTGATTATATTTTATTAAAAAAAGGAAAACTATCACTGGAAGAAAAGGAAATTGTCTATACACATACGACACTTGGTGCTAAAGTGTTAAGCGATATTTATGAGAATGTGGAGCATAATGATTTCATAGATATGGCAATTGATATAGCTCATTATCATCATGAAAACTGGGATGGAACAGGCTATCCCTGTGGACTGAAAGGAACAGAGATTCCATTATCAGCAAGGATCGTTAAAGTGGTAGATGTATATGATGCCATGGTCAATGAGAGACCGTACAAAAATGGAATTCCAATTGATGAAACATTAAAATGGATAGAAGATGGAGCAGGAAAATATTTTGATCCTGATATTATTCAGGTATTTATGAAAATTCATCGAAATTTTATTGAAGGACCTGACCCTTATCAGTAAAAAAATACCACTTATAAAAAAATATTGTTCGTAAATACTAGGAGTAAGATAAGTGATATACACAAGCACTTATCTTTGAAGATAGATAGCAAAAAACGAATAGTATTATTTATGGAGGTAACAAATATGTCATCACAGAGCAGATCTAACAGAGTAGAAGTTCCTGAAGCAAAGGCGGCTATGGATAAGTTTAAAACAGAGGTAGCTTCCGAGTTGGGCGTTAACTTAAAGGAAGGTTACAATGGGGATTTAACATCCAGAGAAGCAGGTTCTATTGGTGGCGAGATGGTCAGAAGAATGGTCAAGAGCTACGAAGAGTCCATTAAATAAGCAATGTAATGTTTTAAAAGGCGGTTGTAAATTTTACAACCGCCTTTTTGGGTAAGTAATCAGGTGTACGGCGTATTAGCCGCGGGAATCTTTTATGATAGCATGATCCAGCAGAAAATCTTTCCATACGCTGTAGTATTGTGCCTTGATATGAACCTGATCCCAGGTATAGGAAGAAATCAGAGCGCCGTCTTTACACAGACTGCTTTCATTAATATCAATATAGAAGATGTCTTTCTGATCAGCAAGTGTGGCGATCAGTTCATTACGTTCCCGGATATTGTCATTTGTAACACTTTTCTCATGGTCAGATTTCTCTTTGGTGACCAGAAGATTACCTTCAATAAATATCAGTGCTTTGGGCTGCAACTGACGGATTGTGGATACTACGTCACGATAGTGTTCGTAGAAACTTTGTGCTGTACCGGTGCCGCACTCATTGATACCGACCATCAGATAGACTTTACCGAACTGATGAGTGCTAAGAACCTCTTTAACAGAAGTTTTCTTATTGTCATATGTAATCTTCGGTTTGTCAAAATCGTAAATGGAAAGGGATGTTTTGCATAAAAAAGTCGCATTTTTAATCCCGGAGAATTCACTGATGCCTACTGTACGGGAATCACCGATAAATACGGCATCTGAAAAATAATCATCAGTAGCAGTGGTAAAAGTCAGAGCTTTGGATTCCTCCTGTGCGGCGTCTTTGGCCGCCTGCTGCTGTCTGACTAACATATCATTCATTTCCTTACTGCGTTTGTGCTGGATATCAGCATAATAAGAATGATCAGCAGAGGGTTTATGTTGTGAGACCGGACCGGAACCACCGCTGGCTGCCAACATATGAATTGCCTGATCTCCCAGATCCATCAAAAGTCCGTCATGGATTCCCTGCATTGCTGTAGCAAGAGTTGGCCTGGAAGGTGATAATGCTTCTTTATTATGATAATAAGTCTGATTCCAGTAAGAACCCAGTAGAGTAAACAGCAGACTGGAAAGCAGCAAAGAGAAGGTCAGCAGATAAGGTCTGTCATGTTTCATGCAAATACCTCCTAAAATCTGAAATACAGGAAAGGATTATTCATACCGATGGCAAGGTAGTATACAGCATACCAGAAGATACCAAGGGCAGCGATCACGCCCCAGACTGTATTCTTAAATTTGTTTATCAGTTTCTCCGGCAGAGCTGTGCAGAAAATCAGGCACAGGATCAGAAGAAAACCGTAATCTTTTAAATATTTTATAAAATCCTGGCTGTTGAGAGTATTGCCGATTCCGAAGAAAGGAAACAGTCTGGCAAAGTAAATACCAAGTTGTTTAAAATCGGAAATGGCAAAAAGCGTCCAGCTAAGAAGGATATAAAGTATCATGTAAATATGGGAAAAAATATGTGCTGCTATGGACTTGTGATTCAGTACAGGAAGCAGCAGATTTTTTTCCATGACTTCGAGGATAAAGATAAATACGCCCCATAAAATAAAATTCCATGCGGCACCATGCCAGAATCCTGTCAAAAGCCATACAATTCCCAGATTAAGGATCGTGCGTAACCTGCCTTTGCGGTTGCCGCCTAAGGGAATGTAGACATATTCACGGAACCATGACCCCAGTGTAATGTGCCAGCGCCTCCAGAAGTCAGTGACACTTCGTGAGGTATATGGATGACGGAAGTTCTCAGGAATGGTGAATCCAAGCATATCTCCCAGACCAATCGCCATCAGGGAATATCCACAGAAGTCAAAATACAACTGCATGGAATATGCCAGAGATCCGAGCCAGGCAAGTGGAGTGGAAATACTCTCAAAACCAATCGTACATACTTCATTCCATAAAGTTCCGATGCGGTTTGCAAGCAAAACTTTAAATCCAAGTCCAATAATAAATGTTTTCAGTCCATTGTCAAGGTTATGGACGGTAATCCGGCGTTCATGCAGTTCCTTGCGGATATCAGAGTAGACAACAATAGGACCTGCGATCAACTGAGGAAACATACATAAATATGCGCCCAGAGAGATAACAGAGCGGTCTGCTTCTACTTTACCACGGTATACATCCACAATATAGGATACGATCTGGAACGTGTAGAAGCTGATGCCAAGAGGCAGAGTCAGCTCCAGAAGTCCAAGTTGTGTGGAACTGTGGAAACAGCGCAGTACACTGTTGATATTTTCCAGAAAGAAATTCGTATATTTGAAGAAAAACAGAAGTCCGAAATTGTACAGAAGTCCCAGAATGAGCCATAGTTTCTTTGAAAATGATGTGTCCCTGGCTCTGCCTATCATAATTCCGATTCCCAGATTAACAAGTACGGAGCATACGATCAGGCACAGATACAGAGGTTCACCGATCCCATAGAATACCAGACTGCCAATGAATAAAAGACCATTACGGTATTTTGCAGGTGAACAGTAATATAAAACTAGAAAAATCGGTAAAAATGCAAAAAGAAATGTCAGACTGCTGAATACCATGGAATTCTCCCCCAACAAAGATGTATCCTTTCAAAAAAGGCAACAGATTATGTAATCTATTTTATATTTATTATAGCAGAAATAAATTGAAAATTCTACACAATTTTCATAATATTTAAGACAATAACTATAACATTATATGCTATGGACAATACGAACTATGTTACATTAATTCAAGAGAATGCAGCCTGGGCATAAGAGTTGACGCAATTATTGTGTTGGAAGTAAAATGATGGAAATAATAGCGTGGATATAGGGGGGGATTTATATGAGTAAATTGAGAAAAATAAAATATATTTTGATTCTGGCGGTTATATTTGCCATAACAGGGTGTACCAAAGCCCAGGAGGAAGTCTATCAAATACCGGAGGATAAAAAGCTGATAGTGTATACAGCTCACAAGAAAGAAGTATACGAACCGATCATTAAGGAGTTTGAAGAAAGAACAGGCGTTTTTGTTGAAATCAGGACGGGAGATACACTGGCACTTTTTGAAAAAATAAAGGATGACGAAAGGGAAAAAGTCGATGTCATGTTTGGTGGTGGAATTGAAAACTTTGAAGAATGTAAAGAATATCTGGAGCCATATACAGTAGAAGAGGTCGATAAGATTCAGCCACAATATCGTGCCGGGGAAGATGTATATACACCGTTTTCTGTATTACCAACAGTATTTGTATATAATAATAAACTGGTCTATCCGGTGGCAGCACCAAAGACATGGGCAGAATTGTTGACAGATCGTTGGAAAGGAAAAATTGCATTTGCAGATCCTACCAGGTCGGGAAGCAGTTATACGGCACTTTGCACTATGATCCAGGCAGTAGATGAAGATGAGCAGACGGCACTTATGCTTTTTGCGAATGCTCTGGATGGAAATATATCGTTGAATTCAGGTGCTGTTCTGGATGAAGTGAACGCCGGAACCAGACTGGTAGGAGTAACTATTGAAGGAATGGCAAAGCAAAGAATGTTAGAAGGGGCTGATCTGTCAATTATTTATCCGACAGATGGAACAAGTGAAATCCCGGATGCTACAGCAATTATAAAAGGTGCAGAGCATATGGATAATGCCAGACTGTTTGTTGATTTTACTGTGAGCCGGGATGTACAAAGGCTTGTAGAGGAAGTTCTGTTCCGCAGAACGGTACGGAATGATCTGCAGGAATATCGGACGGAAGAAGAAAACAGAATGAGAGTCATAGATTATGATGTACCGTGGGTGGTAGAAGAAAAAGAGAACATTCTGAAAACATGGGGAGAAATCCAGAATAAAGATAAACAGAAATGAGAAGGGTGCAAATGAAAAGGTGGATCAAAAAATCATTTAACAGAGAATTGTTGGTTTGTTTTGCAGTAGTTGCTATGCTTCCATTGTTTTTTTCGGGATTATTTTTAATAAAGATCATGGAAACTAAGATAAATGATGACTATGAAAAAAAGATTTTGGCACAGGCAGAGCAGATAGATGAAGGATTTATTACTTTATTTGATAGTTTTCATACCATTGTAGAGGACATTAACAGCAATACTAAAATTGTAAGCATGTTGAATGAAGTGGATACCTGGTCAAAAAGTAAGACATATCTTCAGTTTTATAAAGAAGTAAGTAATTATCGGCCTTATGCGCAGTTTGACCTATACAACAGGCAGGGAGAGTGTGTCTTTACAACGGCACAGGGAACCAAAAGAGAAAAACTTCCAACATACTGGGGAATTTTATATGCTGTGGAAGATAATGACAGTACAGATCAACTGGTATTTCGCAGAGCAGAAGAAAATGAGAATGGGGTATTGTTCCATATAGCCGGCAAATTAGGGGGCGAGGATGGAAAAACGAAAGGATATGTCGTCATCAGTATGAATGAGGATAATTTCAAAAGAGTGATAAGGGAAAGTGGAAATGAGAAAGCAGAAGTCGCTTTTCTGGATTCTTACTGGAGAGTCGTTTATGGAACCGGTTTTCAGCAGGCAGATCAGATCAGGGAAAATCTGATGAAAGGTTATAGAGTGACGGGAACATATCACGCAGGTGAGGTATTGATAGAACCATTGGGTAACAGCGGGTTGTATACAATTATATCCTGCCCCAATGTATTCTCTAAGGAAGTATTATGTACTATGTACAGAGTGTTGATCGTTATGATCACGATCAGCGGAGTCCTTTGCATTATCGTGGTAGCAGGATTGAGCCGTAATCTTACCAGACCGATCGAAAAAATGAATACAGCTATGAAGAAGTTACAGGAAGGTAACCTGGATGTTAGAATTGCGTCGGACAGAGAAGATGAATTGGGACAGATGTCTGTAAATTTTAATATCATGGCAAATGAACTGGCACAGAATGTGCAGGAGAGGGTTCAAAGGCAGAAGGAGTTGAATGCTTCTCATATTGCCATGATGCAGGCACAGTTAAATCCACATTTTCTTTATAATACACTGGATACCATGAAATGGGTAGCGAAAGTAAATCATATACCTGAGATCGCAACTATGGCAGCCGGACTTGCCAAAATACTGAGGACGAGTATTTCCAAAAGACAGTTTATTCAATTAAAAGAAGAACTGGATCTGGTAAACTGTTATGTGGACATACAGAAAATACGTTTTAATGACAGCTTTACGTATTTTGTGGACATACAGGAGGGACTGGAGGAATGTATAATCCCTAAACTGATCATACAGCCCATTGTGGAAAATTCGGTTTTACATGGATTAAAAGAAAGTGAAAAAGGAAAAATATGCGTAAAAATTCAGGAAAAAGCGGATGTTCTGCAAATTGAAGTCACAGATGACGGATGCGGTATTTCTGATGAATATATGGAGGCACTTAATAACAGACAGCAGGAAAGAATGGAAGGACATATTGGAGTTTCTAATGTAGACACGATCATCAGGCTGACTTATGGTGAAGAATATGGTGTTCATATTGAACGACCTGACGAAGGAGGAACGAGAGTTGTGCTTCAACTTCCGTTAAAATACGAAGAGATATAGGAAAAAGAGGGAATGAAATAAGTATGTTCAAGGTAATTGTGGTTGATGATGAAAAATTAGTACGTCAGGGTATTGTAATGGAAACAGACTGGAAAGAACTGGATTGTGTCGTAGTCGCAGAAGCAGATAATGGATTGGATGGATTGTATGCTGTGCGTAAATATAATCCGGAACTGGTTATATGTGATATCCGTATGCCCAAAATGGATGGAATAGAAATGTTAAAAATCCTGAGAGAGGAAAATAATCATGTCAGTGTTATTTTTCTGACTGCATATGGAGAGTTTTCCTATGCACAGAGTGCATTAAAATTACTTGCTTCTGATTATATTTTAAAACCATTTGGTGATGGGGAACTGGAAGAGGCTGTAAAAAAAGTTCTGGAAAAACGAAGATCACAGAATAAGAAGGGAGAAGGACAAAGAGATGAACTTCCAGGATTAGTGTTAAATAAAGGAGATAAGAGTAAGTATGTCATGGAAGCAGTAGAGTACATATCGACGCATTATAGTGATCCGGAACTCAGCGTAGCTATGATCGCAGAAAATCTTGGGATCAGTGAGGGTCATCTGAGTCATATTTTTAAAAAAGAAACGGAATATACGGTTGCTTCCTATATTACCAGAGTGCGTATGCGAATGGCAATGAAATTATTAACAGATTGCAGGAATAAAGTATACGAAGTAGCTGGGGAAGTTGGATATCGTGATATTGCACATTTTTCAAGCAGTTTCAAACGGATTGTTGGCATAACGCCATCTGAATATCAAGATAGAAGTATATAATACAACAAAATAAATAAATAAAACAAATGAAATAATAATATTATATACAAAATGTCAGAAATATTAAAATAATAACAGGTTTACCTTATATAAAATAACAAACTCCCAAAGTATAATAGAATCATCAATAAAACCTATTACAATTAAGGGAGGGTGTTAGTATGAAGAAAAAAGTAGTATCAATATTGATGACATGTGTACTGACAGTGGGTATACTCGCCGGATGCGGAGACAGCAAATCAGGTCAGGAACAACCCGTAACGGGAAGTGCGGAAACAACAATGGAGACAGACGCTGTATCTGAAAAAGAAACACAGGGGGATGAGGAAGAAACAAATCTTACAAAGACACAGCAAATTATAAAAGAAGCAGAAGGAATGACCATGGAGGAACTGGCGAAGAAAGCCATAGAAGAGTCAAATGGTAAGACTTTCTATGGAGTTGGTAATTCAAGCCGAGGAAAGTCAGCACTTCCATTATTCATTGAATATCTGCAGTCCATAGATCCTTCCTATAATATGGAATTTGACTGGCAGCAGCCCAAGAATAATAAAATATTTGAGCAATTGACGGCTGATTCACTGAAACCGGAAGGAACTTTTGCGATGACACTGATTCAGGATGGCAATCAAATCGAATCCAAAATGACACAGACAGGAATCCTGGATACATTTATTCCAAAGGAATGGGCAGAAGCAAATGGAACGACACCCGATCAGGTGGAAGGCTATCTGGCTTTGCAGACTTTGAATAAAGTATTTGAATATAACTGCACGGGTGATAAAGTCTACGACAACTGCTGGGATTTTGTAGCAGAGGATACACATGCTTTATTTATGGATATTGATTCAGAAGTAGTAGGTAAGAACTTCCTTTACATGCTGACGGAAGATAAATATGCGGCTATGCTCAAGGATGCTTTTAATGCACTTCCCGCAGAAGAACAGGCATATTTCCAGCCAACTGTTGATGAAATGGAGTCTGAAGCAAACGATTTGGGACTTGGAGCAGATGGAAAATATGCACTGGCATGGATCAAGTTATGGGTAGGCAGTTATAATGCACAGACTGATGACGGACCTATTTGTAACACTCTGGTATCTGATTCTGCGACAGATCAGTGTGGATTGTTAGTATACAGTAAACTGCGTTCTGTGGAAGAGTCTTCAGGTGTTTCAGTGAATAATGTAAAAGTTGCAGCATATCAGGATGGATATAAGGGAATCGGCGGTTATGGATATTGTCATTATCTTTTCGTAACAGATAATAGTCCTTTACCATGGACAGCATGTGCATTTATCACATATATGACCTGCACAGAGGATGGATTCAGTGCATGGGGCAAGGATATGGGCGGTTATTCCGCTAATCCTGAAGTTGCCAAGGCAATTGAGACTACCTATCAGCATAGTATAGGCGGTAATGATGAAAACGGAAATGTTGTATTTGAAAGTAAGAATGACAGAGGATATGACTGGTGGACTACCGATGGAGAACTTGTTCTCGAAGATCCGGAGTATTGTGCATCTGTTTCCTTTACAGTAGGAAGCTGGATCGAACTGCTTCCTAAATATACAGCGGGCGAATAATAAACATTATAACGAAAGCTCTGTATTACCGCAGGGGCGAAAGCATTGCTTTCTCCTCTGCGGAATGTGTATAAGGAGGCAAAACATGAATCAGAGTGCTGCAAAAAAAACGGGCAGAATGGTCATTGTACTTAATAAGGTCAAGACCTATTTTTCAAAACCTCAGAATATTATACTGCTTCTGTTCGGTATTGTTCTTACCTTTACCACAATAGCTCCTATTGTGGCAATTATGGAGGATACATTCAAGATCCATCCCGGAACGATCGATGCTCATCTGACTGGCAGGGCATCAGGATATTCCACGGTGAATTATATAGACCTTTTTACCAGTAAAATGGCAAGAAATAATCTGTGGATGCCATTACTGAATACAGTATTATTAGCAGTATTTACCTGTTTGATCTCAATTCTGTTTGGTGGTTTATTTGCATTTCTGATCACCAGAACAAATCTGAAATGTAAAAAATATTTGAGTTCAATTTTTATTTTTCCATATATTATGCCCCAGTGGACGTTGGCAGTTGTATGGCAGAATGTATTTAACAGTAATGCTGTAACAGGAACAGCAAATGGTCTGCTGGCTTCCCTGTTTGGAATTGAAATGCCAACATGGTGGTGTCTTGGATTATTCCCGAGTGCGGTAGTTCTGGGACTGCATTATGCACCATTTGCATATATCCTGATCGGCGGAATTTTCCGCAATATGGATGCCAATCTGGAAGAGGCAGCAACAATTCTGGATACACCCAAGTGGAAGACAATGTTTCGGATTACCCTGCCGATGGTAAAACCGGCAATTTTATCTACGATCCTTCTGGTATTTGGAAGTGCGATGGGAAGCTATCCGGTACCGCATTATCTGGGATTGACTACGATGTCTACAAAATATATTTCCATGAACTCCAAGTATACAGGGGAAGCAAGTATTCTTGCAATCATCATGATGGTATTTGGCGTAGCAATTCTGCTTATGAATCAGATCAGCTTAAAGAGCAGAAAAAATTATACGACTGTTACGGGAAAGTCAGGACAGATTTCCAAGATCAATCTTGGAAAAGCAGGCAAATATTTAATAGCGATCATATTGATCGTGATTACTTTCTTCACAAGTATTTTCCCGATTTTGTCCTTTGCATTAGAAACATTCCTTCCTAATCCCGGAGATTACAGTTTCCTGTATACGATGGACCCAGGTGCACTTACTACTAAGTGGTGGGTAACAGATAATAATGGAGCAGGAGCTTTGTACGGACAGCCAGGTATTTTACATAATCCATTGATCTGGAGAGCATTTAAAGGAACCCTGCTGGTTGCCGTCTGCTGTGCACTGATTGCAGGTACGATCGGTACTTTGATCGGGTATGCAGTATCCAAGAATAGAAGAAGTAAATGGGCAAATTATGTTAACGGAATGGCGTTTCTGCCATATTTGATGCCTTCGTTAGCTGTAGGTGCCGCATTCTTCATTTTATTTTCAAATGATAAGATAAATTTGTTTAATACATATACGTTATTGATTATTACAGGTGTGATCAAATATATACCTTTTGCAAGTAGAAGTGCTTTGAATTCCATGCTGCAGTTATCAGGAGAAATAGAGGAGGCTGCTATTATACAGGATCTTCCATGGCACAAGAGAATGTTCCGTATTATTGTCCCTATCCAGAAGTCATCGATCATCAGCGGATATATGCTTCCATTCATGACTTGCCTGAGAGAATTGTCCCTGTTCCTTCTGTTGTGTACACAAGGATTTATACTTTCTACAACTTTGGATTATTTTGATGAGATGGGTCTGTATGCATTTTCAAGTGCGATCAATCTGATTCTGATCGTAACAATCCTGATATTTAATACATTAGTAAATAAGCTGACCGGGTCCAGTCTGGACGAAGGTATTGGAGGTAAATAATTATGCCGGAAATTAAATTGACACATATTACAAAAAGATGGGGAAAATTTTATGCAGTAGATGATTTAAGTCTGGATATGGAGGACAATTCCTTTATTACTTTACTGGGACCTTCCGGTTGTGGGAAAACGACAACTTTACGTATGATCGCAGGATTGGAAACTCCTACCAGCGGACAAATAAAGATTGGTGACCGTGTAGTATTTGACAGCGAAGCAGGAATCAATGTACCTGCCAATAAGCGAAAAGTCGGTTTCCTGTTCCAAAATTACGCATTATGGCCCAATATGACTGTTTATCAGAATATTTCATTTGGACTTAGTAATGTGAAAGAGGAAATGCCTGTCATTGATGTGGAAGCCAGAGCATTGAAAAGTCAGATAGATGCTTTGAAAAATCCCAAAGAACTTGTAAATCTGGTTGAAGAATGCAGGGATAAAAAAGGAAAACCGGATATTGATATGGTATATTTGAAATTGATAGATAATTATACCATTTCCATTTATACAGCCAAAGCATTATATGGATACAAAATACATGAAGCGGCAGATCCGGAAGCAGTGGCAAAAGCAAAAAGACAGGAACTGGCAGCGAAACTGGACAGTATACTGGCAGGATATAAAGAAAAAGGGCAGGAATTAAATGATAAATATGAAGTGCTTTTCAATGGCAAAGTGCTGACAAAAGTCCGTAAGTTTACAAAGGAAGAAGTGGATTTGTCGGTAAGGAGAGTATCCAGGATCGTTAAGATCGGTATGTTTATGAATCGTTACCCGGCAGAATTGTCAGGAGGGCAGCAGCAGAGAGTCGCAATTGCAAGAACGTTGGCGCCGGAGCCTCAGGTTCTGTTCATGGATGAGCCATTGTCCAATCTGGATGCAAAGCTTCGTCTGGAAATGCGTTATGAATTACAGCGTCTGCATGTAGAGACAGGAAGCACATTCGTATATGTGACACATGATCAGATGGAAGCTATGACACTTGCTACCAAAATCTGCCTGATCAATAATGGTGTTTTACAGCAATATGAGGCTCCATTATCAGTTTATAACAGACCTAATAATTTATTTGTAGCTGATTTCGTAGGAAATCCTTCTATTAATTTTGTGGAGGCAAAAGGTAAACAGAATGCAGATGGCAGTATAGAGATGACTATACTGAATGGGAAAAAAGCACTTTTCCGATCTGAGGAATCCGTTGAGTTATCCAGATGGTTTGCCCAGAGAGATAAGGCAGAGGCAGAAGAAAAGGCGAGATACAAAGAGCAGATGCAGGATAAGAAGGCAGTAGAGAAATCCAATAAGGATGAAGTGTTTAAGTACCATATTGCAAGAGTGAATGAAGATGATTATGTTTTGAAAGAAGAACCGGTGATCACAAACGAGGATTTCGTAATAGGTATACGTCCGGAGGCACTGCATCTTCATGAAACGGCAGGTCTGGATGGCGTAATTTATGGTGCAATGCCTACGGGCATGGAATCAACGATCAAACTTCGCATCGGTGAGTATCTGCTGACGGGCGTAGTGTTTGGCAATACTGCTTATAAAATTGGTCAAAATGTTAAATTTGAGATTGCAGGTGATGATATTTTACTTTTTGACAGAAAATCCGGAAGAAGGATTGCTTCAGGTAATCTGAGCGTGTAAGTAAGAAACATTATAAAAAATAGATAATCGTACAGACAGTAGATTAAGGTGGATTTGCCGGATTGCTTATGACTTGATATTTATGAACGAATCTGTTATGATTAAAAAAGTTGGATGCTCCTGATAGACAGATCAGGAGCATCTTTTGCAAATGTGTTATAGATAAGGATAATATTTATGAGAAAAATAAAGAATAAGTGTCGGTTCGCAGTTCTGCTTGTCGTTTGTGTGATTGGAACTGTCAGTTGTGCGTCCAGGAATGACAGTGGAGATTATACCAGGGTAGTTCTGACCACAGGGTTTGCGCAGGATGAGATATTTCGTATTGAGAAGCTTTCCTGTACACTCCCGGAGATGATGGTATATCTTACGAACATGAAAAATCAGTACGAATCAGTATATGGAGACAGAATATGGCAGGCTTCCTATGAAGGAGAGACACTGGAAGGAAATATAAAGGAAACTGTACTGGCAAGGGTTGCCAAAATAAAGGCCATGAATCTGTTAGCTCAGGAAAAAGATATAACGCTGGATGAAGAAGAACAGGACAAGATTGTCAAGGCAGCAGAGGAGTATTTCCATTCTTTGTCTGCACAGGAAGTTCAGGAGCTGGGAGTTACACAGGCTCTGATCCGGCAAATGTATGAAGAATATGCCCTGGCAGGGAAAGTATATGAATATCTGATCGCTGATATCAATCCCGAAATCAGTGATGATGAAGCACGTACCATTACGGTGCAGGATATTCTGATCAAAACATATTCCCTGAATGAGAATGGAGAGAGGGTGCCCTACAGTACACAGGCGAAGCAGGAGGCATATCGACGTGCACTGGAGGCTTGGCAGAGAGCAAAAGCAGGCGAAGATTTCTCCTCACTGATAGCAGAATATAATGAAGATGCGAATTCTACGTATTCTTTTGGAAAAGGCACATATGAAGATGCTTTTGAAGATGCAGCGTTCAATCTGGGAACGGATGAGATCAGCGGAGTTGTGGAAACTGTGTACGGATATCATATTATAAAGTGTATCAGCACATTTGACCGTGATGAGACAGACCGCAATAAAGTCAAGATCGTAGAACAGCGAAGAAAAGAAGTATTTGAAGAACAATATTCAGCTTTTGTGGGCGGACTTACGAGAAATATGAATACAAAACTGTGGGATGAGGTTGGATTCCTCGATGACGAAAATGTGACCACGGATAGCTTCTTTGAAGTATATCATAGTTATTTCTAAAGAAAGTATAAAGCATTTATTAATTATTAGCACTCAATCAATTTGAGTGCTAATTTTCTATTGACTTTTAATTTTAGAGGGATTACACTATACCATAAATAAGAAAACTTTTGGAAAGGGACGTGATTTTACATGGCTGAGAAGCATGGTAGTTTATCAATTAACAGCGATAATATTTTTCCTATTATTAAAAAGTGGTTATATTCCGACCACGATATATTTTACAGAGAATTGATTTCCAATGGATGTGATGCCATTACCAAGTTAAAGAAACTTGAGATGATGGGTGAGTATACTTATCCTGAAAATGCAAAAAATGACATACATGTCATTATTGATCCTGAACACAAGACATTGAAGTTTATCGATACAGGTCTTGGTATGACAGCAGATGAGGTTGAAGAATATATCAACCAGATCGCTTTCTCCGGAGCAACAGATTTCATTGAGAAATACAAGGACAAGGCAAATGATGACCAGATTATCGGTCATTTCGGTTTAGGTTTCTATTCTGCATTTATGGTAGCAGATGAAGTGCATATTGATACTCTTTCCTATAAGGAAGGTGCTGCACCTGTACACTGGGAATGTGACGGCGGTACAGAATTCCATATGAAGGAAGGCGACAGAACAGTAGTTGGTACAGAGATCACACTGTTCCTGAATGAAGATTGTCTGGAGTTCTGTAATGAATACAAGGCAAGAGAAGTGATCCAGAAATATTGTTCTTTCATGCCATATCCGATTTATCTGGAAAAGGCAAATGCACCTGAAGAATTTGAAACCATCAATCCTGAGGACAAGAAGGATGATGATGTAGTTGTTGAGACAGTAGAGGAGGATAAGCCTGGCAAGGAAGAAGGTTCTACTGAAAAAGTAACCAAGCTCAAGATCAGAAAAAGACCGGTTGCTCTCAATGATACCCATCCTCTTTGGACAAAGCATCCTAATGAATGTACCAAGGAGGAATATGTAGATTTCTACCGTAAGGTATTTAAGGATTATAAGGAGCCTCTGTTCTGGATACATCTGAATATGGATTATCCTTTCAATATGAAGGGTATTCTGTACTTCCCTAAGATCAACATGGAATATGAATCCATCGAAGGTACGATCAAGTTATACAACAATCAGGTATTTATCGCTGATAATATCAAGGAAGTTATTCCTGAATTCCTGTTATTGTTAAAGGGTGTCATCGATTGCCCGGATCTGCCTCTGAACGTATCCAGAAGTGCTCTGCAGAATGATGGCTTTGTAAACAAGATCCGCGAATACATTACCAAGAAGGTAGCTGACAAGCTTTCCGGTATGTGCAAGACGGATAAAGAGAATTATGAGAAATACTGGGATGACATTAGCCCATTTATCAAATTCGGCTGCTTAAAGGATGATAAGTTCTGCGAGAAGATGACAGATTATATCCTTTTCAAGAATCTGGATGGCGAGTACATGACTCTGCCGGAGTGCCTGGAAGTTAAGAAGGTAGATCCGGATGCCGAAGAAAATAAGGATCAGGCTACAGATGCTGCAACCGGTGAGAAGGTAGAAGCAGAGGTAGTTGATGAGAATAAGGACGAGGAACAGGTAGATATTCCTACAGAGGACAGAGAGACTAAGGAGAAGATCATTTACTATGTAACTGATCTGGTACAGCAGAGTCAGTATGTAAACATGTTCAAGAAAGCCAAGATGGACGCTGTAGTACTTCCTGACAGAATCGACCAGCCATTCGTATCACAACTGGAAGCTAAGAATCCAGGCGTAAAATTTGCAAGAATCGATGCTGATCTGACTGAGACTTTCAAGACCAAGAATTCGAAGAAGGTCGAAGAAGAACTGGCGAAGAAGAGCGAAGAAATTTCAGCTCTGTTCAAGAAAGCTGTAAAGAAAGACAACATTACAGTTAAGGTAGAGAAGCTGAAGAATAAGGATATCTCTTCCATGATCACTGTATCTGAGGAAGCCCGCAGAATGCAGGATATGATGAAGATGTATGCAATGCCTGGCATGGATATGGGTATGAATAAGGAAGGCGAGACGCTGGTACTTAATGCCAATAACAAACTGGTAGAATATGTTCTGGATCATCAGGACGGTGAAAACGTTGGTCTGATCTGTGAACAGCTCTACGATCTGGCACTGTTACAGCAGGCTCCACTCCAGCCGGAAGCTATGACGAAGTTCATCGCAAGAAGTAACAAGATCATGATGCTGCTTGCACAATAAGAAATTTTAGGGTACTCTATACAAAGGTAGAGTACCCTTTTTGTGTTGAGGAGGATATAGATGGAAAACTTTGTATTTATTATGGAAATCATAGGAACTGTGGCTTTTGCAGTGTCGGGGGCGATCACGGGAATTGAGAAAAAGATGGATATATTTGGAGTGGCGATACTTGGACTGACGACGGCAGTAGGTGGTGGAATCATCAGGGATATGCTGATCGGAAATACTCCGCCGCAGACTTTTCAGGATCCGATATATTCGGTAATTTCTATTATTACAGCAATCATTGTATTCTATCTGGCGGGGAAAAAGAAAAACAGTACAGATCAAAGAGTCTGGGATATTGTGTTATTAGTCATGGATACATTGGGATTAGGAGTTTTTACCGTAGTCGGAATCAGCACAGCGTATGCGGCGGTACCGGAGAGCGGGAAATTCCTGCTTATTTTTGTCGGTGTGATAACCGGCGTAGGAGGCGGTGTGATGCGTGATGTCATGGCAGGGAATATGCCATATATTTTTGTAAAACACATTTACGCATGTGCTTCTCTGGCAGGAGCCTTCATATGTGCTTATGGATGGGAGGCAATGGGAATGAGAAATGCCATGGTAGCAGGAATGCTGCTGGTAGTAGTGATCCGTTTTCTGGCTGCTTATTATAGATGGAACCTTCCCAAAGTGGCAGCATAAAAAATACTCCTTACTGCGGATGTGTGCAGTAAGGAGTATTTTTATGCCTGATTCTTGTGTTCAATGACATAGAACTGTGTAAGCCGGTCCTGATCTACGAGCCATGCCTGATCATCTGACTTGTGGACAGCCTGACATAATGTAGTGTAGATGCCAAGGGTCGGATTCCACAGATAATCTTTCTCTTCATAAATACCAAGGAGAAGATTTCTGTCTACCAATCCTGTGAATCCTAATTCTCTGACCGGTTCTAAGCCTAACTGAAAGGCAAGTCTTGGGTTATAAGTAGAAATAACAACACCTTCTTCAAAAATGTTACGTATCATGACATTTTCAAAGCAGTCCTTCACAATACCTACCATACGAATCTCACTGGCACGGGTCAGTTGAGAATCACGCATATCTGTCTGCAACAGATAACGACCATCCTGGGTCGGAAAGGTAAAGTTCTCATCTGCAGTAGTGGAATAGAGGATAAATCTGCCATATCCTAAATAAACAGCCGGATATTCCTTACCTGCATAGGTCGCGTACATCCCACTGCGAAATTCACCAGTAGTTGTACCTTCATACTCAAAGCTCTCCCTCATATAGTAGTCTCCCTTATGTAATATTAAGTTTTAAACTGATAGTTGTTAAATGACTATGAAATTAATAGTAGTATAATCGGTCCGGATTGACAAGTAGTAAAAACTATGAATATACGTTGCAACACGGAATTGCGTATATTGATTCTACAATTAAATTTTTACATAATTATGTAAAAAAAGAGAAATGTTTTTGCAATAAAAAGATATACGATTGATTAGATATAAATTAAGTGTTAAAATATAAAATAGAAATAAATTGAAAGTAATTTTAAAAGAGAAGAGGAGTAATCAGAATGTCATTCGCAATAGAAGAAATTCTGGCAAAAGCGAAGGAGGCAGGTGCCTCAGATGTACATATTACTGTAGGAATTCCGCCGAAAATGAGAGTGAATGGCGCACTTATCACGATGCAGGGAGATAAGCTGGCACCAGCAGATACGCTGGAGATTGCGGCACAGATCATGAATGATAAACAGCAGCAGCGGTTTGAAGAAAATGGTGAGTGCGATATGTCTTTTGCCATACCGGGGCAGGGAAGATACCGTTTGAATGTATATAAACAAAGAGGTTCGATCGCTATGGCATTTCGTCTGGTCGATACGCAGGTGCCTTCAGCAGAGTCTCTGGGAGTTCCACAGTCGGTTATTGACCTTTATCAGAAGAAGAGAGGGCTGATTCTGGTAACAGGACCTACAGGAAGTGGTAAGTCAACAACGTTAGCATCTCTGATCGATAAAATAAATAATAACAGGGAAGCACACGTAATTACTCTGGAAGATCCCATAGAATACCTGCATACACATAAACGTTCTATTGTAAATCAGAGGGAGATAGGGCTGGATTCAATGAATTATGCGCATGCACTCAGAGCTGCGCTTCGTGAGGACCCGGACGTCATCCTGGTAGGAGAAATGAGAGATTTCGAAACGATCAGTGTAGCGATCACGGCAGCAGAAACAGGACATCTGGTTCTTTCTACTTTGCATACGATAGGTGCAGCCAGCACAGTAGACCGTGTCATTGATGTGTTTCCACCGCATCAGCAGCAACAGATCAGAGTGCAGTTGGCGAATGTTCTTGAAGCAGTCATTTCACAGCAGTTGATCCCTACGGCAGATGGCAGTGGGAGAGTGGCAGCATTTGAAGTACTTCATTCAAACCCGGCTGTCAGAAATCTGATCCGGGAAGGCAAAACCCATCAGCTTACCAGTGTTATGCAGACAAACAGAAAAATGGGAATGATCACCATGGATGATGCAATTCTGCAATTATACAGCGATTACAAAATCGACAGGGAAATGGCATTACAGTTTGCACAGGATCAGGAAAGTATGAAAATGAAACTCATCTGATTGAATAAATAATTTGATTAAAAAATATGCATAGTAACGAATATAGTTCGAAAGTCTCAAAAAAGTTTCAAAAAAGTATGTAAATGGGTTGCAATATTTTTCCTTTTAGTATATGATGATTAATGTTATTGGGGAGAAAATAAGACTATTGGACTATAGAAATATATAAAAGGGGAACTTGAATCAGGAGGTTTGGGTTCTCTTTTTGTACGGTTTGCGTAAATTACCCGGGAGTTGGAATAACATGGATTACAGGAGACGCAAGATAAGACTTGGTGATCTGTTAGTAGAAAGTAATACAATAACGCAGAAACAGTTGGATTATGCTCTGGAGAAACAAAAGGGCAAGAATATGAAGCTGGGAGAGATTCTGGTCGATGAAGGAATCCTGACAGAGGATGATATCGCAATGGCGCTCAGCAAACAGTTGAATCTGGAACTTGTGGATCTGCAGAATACCGCAGTAGATAGAACAGCAGCCAAGCTGGTTCCGGTAAATATCCTTAAGAAATATACCATGATTCCGTTTGCTTTCAGTGAGACGAATCAGAATATACTGCGGGTAGCAATGGAGAATCCGTTGGATACCTATGCACAGGAGGATATTTCGATCATAACGAACTATCAGGTGGAACCGGTGGTTGCAACGACCCGAAGCATCATGCTTGCCATTGATAAGTATCATGGACAGGATGAAGTCAAAAGTGCACTGAAGCAGTATGCCAAAGAAAAGAAACTGGACGTAGAGACAGATACGGCGGAACAGGAGGACGTCAACAGTTCACCTATTGTTAAATTGGTAAAGGAAATGATAGATCTGGCTGTTCGTCAGAGAGCATCTGATATCCATATCGAACCTATGGAAGAACGTATCCGTATCCGTTATCGTATTGATGGTGTCCTTCAGAAGAGGGCAACCTATGATATATCAGTCCTTCCCGCTATTATAGCCAGAATCAAGATCATCGGCGGTATGGACATTTCAGAGAAGCGTAAACCACAGGATGGACGTATCACACAGGTCGTTGACCATGTAGAGTACGATATCCGTGTATCCATATTACCTACTGTATTCGGGGAAAAAGTCGTAATGAGACTTGCTGCCAAGATGGCACTTAACCGTGAAAAGAGCCAGTTGGGATTGAAACCCTATGAACTGGAACAGTTTGACTATATCATTAAGAATCCACACGGTATCCTGCTGGTAACAGGACCGACAGGTAGTGGTAAATCTACTACATTGTATACAGCATTGAGTGAACTCAATACTACGGATGTGAACATTATTACAGTAGAAGACCCTGTGGAAGCCAATATTGATGGGATCAATCAGGTTCAGGTCAACCCCAAAGCTGATCTGACTTTTGCAAGTGCATTACGTTCTATTCTGCGACAGGATCCGGATATTATTATGATCGGAGAGATCCGTGACCAGGAAACAGCAGCAATTGCAGTACAGGCTTCTATTACCGGACATCTGGTAGTCAGTACATTACATACCAATTCCGCAGCCAGTTCGATTACACGTCTGGAAGATATGGGAATAGAGTCATATCTGATCGCCGATTCTGTTATTGGTGTAATTGCCCAGCGATTAGTCAGAAGGTTATGCCCGGAGTGCAAGAAGCCCAGAGCAGCAACACCTGACGAGAAGAAGTTCATGGGTCAGGATGTGGATAAGAACATTACGATATATGAACCCTGCGGCTGTCCTAAATGCGATAATACAGGCTATAAAGGCAGAATCGGTGTCTATGAGATTATGAGGATGACACCTGCACTGAAACAGATCATCAGTAAACGGCAGGGTGCTGATATATTAAAGGAAAAGGCAATGCAGGAAGGTATGAGGACACTGCGAATGAGCGGTTCCGAATATGTTATGGATGGAACGACTTCTTTTGCAGAGTTGGTGAAAATATCGTTTGATGTATAGGAAAGGCATGGTTGGTAATGGCAAAGTATGGATATGAAGCCATCAATAAACTGGGAAAAGAATTAAAAGGTACTGTGGAAGCAGGAAGCGAAGAGGAAGCAAGAAGCAAACTCAAAGGGCAGGGACTGACGGTAGTTATGCTCAAGACACAGAACTTCCTGACACAGGATATCAATATACAGATAGGTGGTTATCCGACCACCAGAGATCTCAGTGTCATGTGCAGACAGTTCGTCAGTATGAATAAAGCGGGGGTCACCATTATGGAAACCTTGCGTATGCTGTATGAGCAGACAGAGAATCAGAGATTAAAAGATGCACTCAAAGAAGTGCGTATTGGGATAGAAAAAGGTGATACACTGGCGCAGGCATTAGCTGACCATCCTAAAGTATTCCCGGATCTGATGGTGAATATGGTGGCAGCAGGAGAAGCATCAGGTACACTGCATATCGCATTGGAACGTGTTTCTACACAGTTAGAACGTTCCAGTAAAACAAAGGCACTGGTGAAAAAGGCAATGATCTATCCGGTTGCTGTTCTGTTAGTAGCAATTGCTGTAACAATCGTTATGCTGGTAGTGGTTATTCCTTCCTATGAAAGTATGTTCGTAGATCTGGGTACAGAGCTTCCTGCCATAACGAAGTTCTATGTGGGACTCAGTAATGGATTGAGGGAACACTGGCTGATCATTATTCCAATTGTAGCAGCAATTATCACCGGTATCGTGTATTTCTCCAAGACCAATGAAGGCAAGCACTTCTTTGGCAAAATTGCATTGACAATACCGATCATCAAAAATATGACTGTCAAATCAGCAGCTTCCCAGATGGCGAGAACACTGGGAACTCTGTTAGGATCAGGTGTAACACTGGTAGAAGCGACACAGATTGTAGCAAGTACCATGGGAAATGTATATTTCAAAGAGGCATTACAGGATGCATCAGATCAGGTGGCGATTGGTATGCCACTGTCCCGTCCGTTGGAAGAGTGTGGACTTTTCCCACCGATGGTTTATCATATGCTCCGTATAGGAGAGGAATCCGGCAGTACAGAAGAAATGCTGGACAAACTGGCAGATTATTACGATGAGGAAGTGGAAATGGCAGTACAGTCATTGATGGCAGCATTAGAGCCAATGATCATCATTGTACTGGCAGTTGTAGTAGGTGGACTTGTGGCAGCATGTATGGCACCGATGCTTACTATGTACCAGGCGTTAGATACGTTGTAGGCGAGTGGAAAAATGGATAATAGGGTCGGGACTATGTCGGATTTCGAATCCACTTAGAACCCGCTCCCGCTTCGTTGTTCACGTAGCGGTACATAAGGTCCTATGTCTTACGCTGTAAGACCTACGACCTAAGTACCGACGCTCACAAAGAGTTCTTCGTGGAAAACGAAATCCGGCATAGCCCCTCGACACTACAAGCTCCAGATTCTCCACACGGCTTCGCAGAGAGTTTATCAACTGGTGAAGAAACTGGCAGGTTAATATAGTTTGATATGCTGTATGACAAAAGTTACATAACTATGAATTATGCGTTTAGCACAGTTTTACTAAGTGCACTGACATAAGGGGTTCAGAGAAAATAGTGGAGCCTGTATGTCAGTACACTTAGGGGAGGAAACACATGATAAGGGTGGATTCCTGAAAGTGACTGTGATAAACGAATAAGATAAAAATATTCATTTTATTACAAAAAAGGAGAAGAGAAAAATGAAAAACAACAACGAAATCAAGAAACTCAACAACAAGGGCTTTTCCCTCGTAGAATTAATCATCGTAATTGCCATTATGGCAGTATTGATCGGTGTATTAGCACCTCAGTATCTGAAGTATGTTGAGAGATCAAGAAGAAGTGCGGATCTTGATAATTGGAGTACAATAATATCAGCAATCGAAATTTATGCTTCAGATCCAGCTAATACAGCAACTGTTACAGGTGATGGTACAGTTACATTTTCTGCTAAAGGTGCTGCTGGTAGCGTAACTGCAAGTTCTTGGGTTGCTACTGCACTGACAGATGCTAACATTGATGTTACAAAGATTTCAATGAAGAGTAATGTTTTCGGATCATCAAGTGTAAAAGCAGAAGCTACAACAAATGGTGTTGAACTTACTATAACAGGTGGTACTGCAACAGACTCCTTACAGACAGCGTTAGGTAGATAATATAAAAACATTGTAAGGATTTTAATGAGGTTTAGAACCGTCAGGTTCAAGCCTCCCATCTAAACTTTAGGACATCGAGGTGTATGTGTGTCTGGTCAAGGGATTTGTTTTTGCAACGAGTATAGTCTACGAGTGCATAACAAATTCCCGTATCCCAGACACACATACACCGACCCATTTAAAACTTAGAAAGGACTCCCCATGTTTCCTGCAATTGCATTTTATGTGCTTGTATTCTTATACGGCATTATTATAGGCAGCTTCCTGAATGTATGCATTTACAGACTGCCCCAAAAAGAAAATATCGTGACCACACGATCGCATTGCATGAGCTGTGGCTGCCAATTAAAGTGGTATGATCTCATACCGGTATTCAGTTGGGTGGCACTGCGCGGTAAATGCCGCAACTGTGGAGCAAAGATATCCGTTCAGTATCCTCTCATAGAGACACTGAACGGTGTCTTATACCTTTGGACATTCATACATTTTGGATTCTGTATAGAAAGTCTGCTGTATTGCTTTTTAGTCAGCGCACTGATCGTTTTATCTGTTATAGATTTCAGAACTTATGAAATCCCTGTAGGAATCAACCTTTTTATAGGATGCCTTGGAGCGGTAAGAATTGTCACAGACCTGAACAACTGGAAAGAGTATGCAATAGGATTTTTTGCAGTCAGCGTCTTTTTATATCTTCTGTATCTGATCACAAAGGGCAGAGGTATCGGCGGTGGTGATATCAAACTTATGGCAGCAGCCGGACTGCTGTTGGGATGGAAGAATATCATTCTGGCATTCGTGCTGGGATGTATTTTAGGTTCTGTGATACATATTGTACGCATGAAGGTCGCAGGAGCACAGAAAGTACTGGCAATGGGACCATATCTGGCGGCTGGCATATGGATAGCCGGACTGTATGGACAGCAGATGATTAATTGGTATCTTGGAATATTAATAGGTGCATAGACAAAGGCAGGATTCATATCTGCCTCAGAATCGGCAGATTCCGGTGTTGAGGCAGGTATGAATATATAAATTAAGAGCTGATACGCCAGGTGGCGTGTATAGAAGGAGAGAGAAAATGGCAAAAGTACTTTGTATGGAAATTGGAGCCGTTTATACGAAAATCGTAGAGATGGATTATCAGGCGAAGAAACCGAAGGTCTATCGGTGTCTTGAGGTTAAGACACCGGAGGGCGCAGTAAAGGACGGTTATCTGGCAGATGACAGATTGCCTGCTTTACAGGAGACAATAAAAGAGGCACTGACAGCAAATAAGATCAGAACGAAAAGAGTACTTTTCACCATCTTTTCCGGAAGAATTATCAATCGTGAGATTCTGCTTCCAGGTGTAAAACCACATCAGATCAATGCAGTGATAGAGTCTAATATTACAGAGTATTTCCCAATTGAATTATCAGAGTATAAAATTTCACACATGCTGATCAGAACAATACGTGAAGGTGAGAATGCCGGTAAACATAAAGTACTTGTACTGGCAGCAGAAAAGGCATTGCTCGCAGCTTATGAAAGACTGGCAGACAATCTTGGATTACATCTGGTAGATATTGATTATTCAGGAAATGGTATGTTGCAGGCAGTAAAGCACAATGTCGGCTCTGAGGCTGCCATGATCGTAAAAATAGAAGCAGAGAATGCCATTATCACAATTGCGCAGCAGGGAAATCTGATTTTGCAGCGTAATGTCAATTATGCAAGGGGCAGAATGGGAGATGTGGAGATTTTCAGAGAGGAAATGCTGGAATCCCTGATCAATACGATGCTTCGTGTTATGGATTTCTACAATTCAGGGGAAGAGAAGAGCGCAATCGAGCAGATATACGTAGTCGGAACCGGTATCCGGGATGATGGTATTGTAGAACAGATTGAGGAACATACAGGAATTTCGACCAGAACGCTGGATGTTGTCAGAGGAGTAGTAGCCGGTAGAAATATTGGTGACGTTGCCTTTTGCCAATATGCAGCAGCTATCGGTTCCGGTATGGAGAGTGTGGGCTTTGACAATGAGAAAGAGAAAGAACGAAACGAGACAAACTATGTAAATGCTTCGGTTCTGATGATCATTTTGTGTCTGGTACTGGCAGTTGCCGTACTGACACTGGCGCTGGTCCCTTATAATATGGCAGTGCTCAAACAGAAAGATCTGGTGGATAAGGAACAGAAATATGCAGAGGCGAAGGTCGTTCATGACAGATATCTGGGTACAAAGGATCTCTATGATCAGATCGATTATGGCAATCAACTGACTCAGAACAGTAATGATGGGATTCTGGCTTTTTTTGAGGAATTGGAACAGAAACTTCCTTCAGATGTAGAAGTATCCGAGTTCACATCTAATGATACGCAGTGTGTGATCACTTTGCGTGTGGCAGATAAGGAAACCGCAGCAGGTGTTATCAATAACATGAGGGGCTTTGAGAGTCTTAGCGAAGTAGTTGTTGAAAGTATGACAGAGGAATCTACACTGGAATCTGATAGAAAGGAACTCAACAGTGACAATACTACAGTGATATTCACAATGACATGTACATATCTGTTACCGGAGATCACACAGCCTGTACCGAGTGTCAGTTCTGAAGTAAGCACAGATGCGGCACAGACGGTAGAAGAATAGAGGGACTTGATATGGATAAGAAATTTAAAGGAATAAACAAATCTTTAGACAAAGAAACACTGAAAAAGTACTTTAACCAGAAAACTTTTGCGGGAATCAGCATAGTAGGACTTGTAATCGTTTTGATGTTGTATGTATTTGTCTTTTTGAATTTTCAGTCTAAGACAGAAGAACTGGAAGCTGCGAATGCAACAAAACAGAAGGAAGTAGATGAATTAGAGGAATACTATAATAATATGGCACAGTATGAGACGGATATCCGTACAATGACGGACCAGATCAGGGATGTATTGGAACAGTATCCTGCTGATGCGAGGGAAGAAGATATCCTTATGCTTGCGGCACAGACGCAGGAGAAGAATGCGATAGGTTATGATTCCATCAACATGGAGACTCCGGAGGTCGTACTCGATATTCCCAATGAGCTTGTAACGAATGCAAATCTTGAAGATTATACACAGGCAATGCAGTTTGTACGCAGGCATGCAATCTATGTCAATACAACAACATATACTGACCTGAAAAATGTGATAGGAGAGATATTCAATACTCCTGACAGAATTGCAATTGATAATATCGTATATACCAAAAATGAAGAAAGTGGATTACTGGAAGGCAGTATTAATCTATACATGTACAGTGTGACAGGAACAAATAAGGAATATACGGCTCCTGAAATGAAGGCATATCCGGCAGGAACAAAGGACATATTTGGTTCAGATATAACATCTAAGGCATCAGATAACAGTAATGGAACAGATGAAGGTAGTGTAGCTGATGAAGGTAGCGAAGAGACACAACAGAATTGATCGCACAGACAGAAAACTGAATAATTTAGGGATGTCTCTGGTCGAGGTCATTATATCGATCACGATTCTGAGTATCGTTGTAGTGCCAACGCTTCACGCGCTGACAACGGCAATGGTCTATAATTCCAAGGCAAGGAAAAGGCAGGAAGTAACTTTATCCGGTGAGAGTATCATGGAGGCATTTAAGGGATATGACATTGAAATTCTCAGACGGATGTTCACAAATGGCGGAAAAGATGGTTCAGAGGTATTCTATCAACAGCCAGAGGGTGCAACAGATCCCGTATATGTATGGAGTGAACACACGAAAGATCCGGCAATTGCAGATGATTCCGATTATGAACTTTTTACAATTCAGGGAATACAGACGGATACTGGCAAGACGTACAACATAGAAATGAAAGCGGAATCATCCGATGAGAAAAATGTATTTCAAATTACGAATATGAAGAGTACGAATCCTGTTGTGCAGTGTGAAAAAAGCTGGGGAGAGGATCTGGATTCCAAGGCGTTTACTGATTTTTCCAGTCAACATGCCAGTGAATTTGAAGATTTTATGGCGAATCTGGTAAAAACAGATGAATATCCTGATGACAAAGCCATGAATGCATCGGGCAATCCAATTTCAATTGCTGATGTAAATACAGGAAACATCAATATATATGACCGTACTCTGGAATTTGTCATTGATTCAGATGGAGTAACGCCTGTGATAACATACCAATATTACATTACGGGTGTTGCCTATTATAAGCCGGTACATCCACCTAAGGTAACTGACGGGTATACAGGAGAAGAAATCGATTCCGGTGAAATATTGAAGGGAACATTACAATATCTGAGTAAATTCCCGGAGGGCGACGATACCTATTTTTCTTTTTCACCGGTTACGCCAGGCAAGACAGATGCAACGGATTTAAGTGATGTTTATCTTTTCTATTATCCGGATTATACCATTCCAAGTGATAAGGTCGTAATCAGAAATAACAGTGGAAATGATACGAATTGTTATTTATTAAAACAGCGTGCAAAGGATGTTTCCCAGACCTGGACAACGACTCATGAGCAGAATTATAAAGTAAAAGTAGAAAAAAACGGGGCAGATGATGTGAGATTATATCATAATCTGTTTGAAAATATAGGAACAGCATCATTTACGGTACCAACACCGCAGATTGCTGCAGCATTTGCCAATGGAAATGACAGACAGGGAGAAAGCATTGCCAATGTATATGACAGTGCAGGAAACGTAAAACATGAGGCAGCAGATGTCTTTTCTGAGGATAAGATACTGTCTTATGATCTGACATTGACGATCAGGGATGATACCGGAATAGAAGTATCAAGTCTGCACAGTACAATGAATGAGAAGTAGGAAAGGCATGGGATTGATGTGGATCACAATATAGTAAAGGATAATAAAGGCGCAGCAATCGTTACAGTTATTGTAGTCAGTGCTTTTATTACAATTATTGCTACGACAATGCTCTATATTGCAGGAAGAAATTATATATCGAAACAGACAGACTATCAGAACAAGATCAGTTTCTATCAGGCAGAAGAAGTGCTGGATAAATTGAAAGCATATCTGGTAGAGGATGTCAGTGATGCTTTTGAGTACGCATATGCGGATACGATGGCAAATTATGTTGACCACAAAGGAACTCCTAACGTAGAAAGTTATTATGCCAGATCTTATACGGAGAAGCTGAAAAAGATATGGGATGGCAGAGAAGCAGCAGTTATAACCATAGATCCGGAAGTAAGCAAACTGACGCAGGCATTAAGAGAGTATCTGGTTAAAAAATTAGAGGAAGATGGATTGGATGAGGATTCGGCAAAAGCAATAGCAGAGCGTATCCGAAGTGTAGAACGCTGTGATATTCCACCGGCAAAGGATAAATTCATTCTTGTTGGAGTCAGAGTAGCATATGAACCGGAGGATGGTTACAGCACCTATATTTATACAGATATTGGACTGGAATTACCTGATTTTTACATGCAGGGAATGTCTGGCGCTGATGAACGTGTTGGACAGACATTAGATTTGGCTGATTGTGTTAAATATATGAACTGGAAGCGATATGATGATTAGAAGAGGAGGCGCATTGGTGTGAAGTTTAAAAAGATAGGCAACAGTGGCTTTTCTCTGGTTGAGATCATTATTGTATTGGCAATTATATCAGTATTAGCCGGAACTGTCAGTTATGGTCTGTCTTTTTCAAGTGGAAAGCCGGCAGAAGAATGTGCGCAGAAGGTGGTCAGTGTGCTTCAGCATGCCAGAACGACTACCATGGGAAAATATAAGGTTATCATACAGATAAAGAATGATGCAGGACTGATCAGTGTAGAACAGAATGTATACCGTTCTCAGATGGATTATAATAATGCAACACCGGATGTTACAGAGACAACAGTTGGGGCTAAGGGTGTGAGTTTTGAATATAGTTCCAATGGGACGGATTATACACAGTTGGGTGAAGGAGCTGTTCTTACTCTGGAATTTTCAAGAAGTACAGGTGCATTAAAAGATAATGGAACAGGTGCGTACTGGCAGTATTTCAGGATATCAAAGGCGCATACTGTGAAAAATATTGAGATTGTGCCGCTGACAGGGAGGATAGAATTATGCGAGTAAGGGGATCAGAGAACAGGGATGATCGAGGAATGAGTCTGGTTGAAGTTCTGTGTGCAGTTGCAATCTTTTCACTGGTTGCAGCGGTAATAGCAGGAGTGGTTACGGTAAGTGCACGTATTTATCGAAATGGAGTATCCCAGACATCACTACAGCAGGAAGCACAGTATTTGTCCAACCAGATTGGTAATCTGGTAAAAGATGCAAATAAAGTAGGAACCGGAACAATAGATACAGTTTCCGGATATATTATCTGCACTACAGATAGTGAGGGATATTTACTGGAATATAACTCTGCAGGCAGACAGATCCAGTATTATACATATATAACAAATGGGGACGGAACGAAAGTATTATCCTCTCCGGCACTTCTGGCAGAACATGTTAAGACATTTGAGATGGATACAGCAGATTTTGAGGACACCAGAGCAGTGAAACTGACTTTGGAAATGGAGAGAGACGAGAAGTCCTATAAGATGGAATATACGATGACTGCACGTAATGAGGTAGTGCAAAATATTGAATTCAGTGAGATCCCGGATGCTGATATTGAATGTGAGCAGACCATCTGTCTGGTTCCCGGTGAAACATGGAATCTTCCTGTTACAGTGTCGGGTAAGACTGGAGGAATTGATATTGCCTGTGACAGTGGTGTTACAGTGCCAAGGACACATTATGCAGAGAATGAATCCTTTACCAATCTGGAACTTACTCTGGATAAGGGGGTAACAGATCAGGTTAAAACAGTAATACTGAAAACCACCAATACAGTAAGTGAGGATTCTACAGTTCCACTTAAATCAGTGATCGTTACGATTCTGGTCAGACGTGTTAATTCGATTCAGGTAAACCATGCAACAGATCTGACAGGGACATTGCACAACACTTATGAGGAAGCAGGAACAGTATTTACATTTTATGCAGATGCAGATGTATACAATGCTTCCCGTAAGGTTGGTAAATCATGGGACGATGAATGGAAACAGCCGGCAGCAGTAGAATGGAGTGCGGAGCTTAAGGTAAATGGAACTTCAGTTTCTGTCAATGATTATTTCGAAAAGGTGGAGGAAGAAGCCAATGTTGCTACGCCTATGATCAAATACAGATTAAAGAAGGATATGCCGTCAGGACTGGAATTTACTGTAAAAGCTGTTTCCTTACATAGAAAAGGTGAAAATAAGAATCATGCCGCGTATTATGATACAGCAGGGCAGGACAAGGATATTTACGGAACAGATACAGTAGAACCAAGAGACACCAAAATATCAGGAACAGGATATATGGTACTTGAACCTACGCAGTCAGGTTCGGTGAAACCGGTCATTTCAATGCTTGGGGCAGCTACGGATAATCTCAAGTGTGAGCTGGTGGGTGCAACAGATTCGGCAACTACAGTTACGTATGTAGACGGACAGGTGACAGTGAAACTTGGTGCGGATGAGACTGGTTCTACACAATATTATGTAAACGAAAAAGGCAATTCAGTAAACGGAAGCGGTATTATCAAAGCAGTTATCTATTCTGGTGATAAAGTCTATGATGATTTGGAGGATAAGGCGGATACTGCCAAAGTCTATATCTTTGTCAGACGTGTTACAGGACTTGACCTGAACTATAAGATCATGAGTGGTACGAATTATCCTCATACAGAACCCTTTAAAGAGGATACAACCTATCAGTTCAGAACGAGGATTGATGGTACGAATCTGGAAACCTTGTGGTTTGAGACAGGATATAAGGAGAAGGCAAGTACTACAGATAAAATAAAGATAGCTGATTACTGTAAACGATTTGGTATCGAATTTAAATGGCAGGTAAAACAAAAGGGCAAAGAACCGACCATGATAGGAACGACCTACTGGATGTCTGCCGATCATAACAGCGAGAAACTGCCCAAGAATCAAATAGGAAAGCAGGCGGATTTCGCAAGCGGATCTTTTGAAAGTGATAATTTAAGGGTTTTATTACAGGGATTCAACAGCAATGGTCCCTGCCTGAATGTGAAACTGCTGACAGATTATCCGGCAGGAACAGAATTTGAAGTAACGGCAACAGTTCTTCATACCAAGGGAAGTTATTCCTTTAATGGAGGCAGTGCGATCAGGACAAATAAAACTGGAAACTGCTATTCAGAGGATATTTCCAGAACAGTTTCACTTAATAATGTCATTGAATTTACACAGGGATATGTTGTGGCAGACCCGACACAGGGACAGGATACAGAGAAGGGTGATACAGTACATATGATGCGTATCCCAATACAGGTTGAGACACGTATTGGTAAACTATTGCCGGAATTGACCGGGAATAAGATGGCAGGAACGAAAGTGCTCACCGGTTTAACTGAAAGTGCATCCAATGGCGGAACAGGATATATTTATTTGGCAATTGATAAGGATGAACAGGAGAGTAATAACCTGATACTGACTGTAAAAGCAACGGCAGTGAAGGATAATGCAGGGAATTACCCGTTGGCGACGATTGAGATACCAATCCATATCCGCAGGGTTACGGATGTAAAGGTAATGAAACGCAGTGGTAATAATGAAGCTGGTTCAACGATGACTTTTGAGGCAACCGCAAATGGTGTTAATGCAGCAAATTATTTTGTTCCACATAGAAATGAGGATGGAACAGAACTTTATCCGTGGGATAAAAAAGATACGGAAGATACCAAGTTTGTCGGTTATATGACTCCGTATGCATGGCAATGGTCTATTTCTTTTGATAAAGGTGCGACCTGGCATGATTTTATTGAAGATGAAAAGAACCAGTTGGTAATAGACCCGAATGATACAGAAATGAATCGATATATCAGTTCTGTAACGGGCAGTGGAATCAAACTTGAGAAGGAAAGTTCCACATCAGTGAATTCTCTGGTTGTACAGCGTCAGAAGAGTATCAAACTGACATACAAAGAGAAGCTGCCGAATAATTCCAAAATAAAGGCAACTTCACTTCATGCAGCAGGTGAGAATCGTGGTGGAAAGCCATACGCAGTAGTAGAAGGAATCTATACGATAAAAGATATTGATCTGATCGACAGCAATATTCAAAGAGCAACAGAAACCAGACTGATTGATTTTGAATTCAATTGCCATGAACATACAGAACTGAATCAGGGTAATATGATCCAGAGACAGTTCTTCCGTTACAGAGAGATTGGCACAGAGTGGAAAAACAGTTATCATATTATGCAGGACCATAGTGAAAGAACCTCCGTGCTGAATCAGAAAGAATCGTTATTATTAGACCCTAATAAAGAGTACGAGATCGAAGTAATCTGTGTTGTATATGATCCGACTGCTAAAAAAGTATACTGGCCGCAGGATGAGAGCTTGTTTGAAAACGGAAAAGGCTGGAGCGAAGCCGGATTTACAAAAGGCTGGAGCGGAGATGATGTAACCGATCAGTCGCAGTATCAGAGAAATTATTATGTCGGAGCCAGCACCATTACCTTTGGAGAGAATACCCAGTGGGGCGTAGCTGATGGCAGCGAGACTTTTGGTTCATATGGCAAGGATAATCCAATCCCGCTTAAGGGTGGAGAATATGGACATAATAGTGACAGGATAGATATTGATCTGCTGACGAGATATTATAATGTGCAGAAGATGTTGACTCATTACAGAGGAGAAATCCAGCAGTTAACGAACGGTACATGGGTAACGATCGCAGATGGCAGTAATTATAACAGTATGGAACCAATCTATCATTTCGCACTGAATATGGCACAGTCTTCCGGTAATAAACCGGTTAACTATTTATCAACGTATACAATTTACAATATTCATGCCCAAAATGAAGTTCAGGGAACCTACAGAATACTTCCGTATCTGTATGAGACAGATTTCTATGAGCAGAGTGGAGATCTGTTAAATCCGGTCTATACGCTGAAACCAAAGACTTTCAGATTGTATGAGTCAGAAGATGACGATTGCATCGTTTATTTCAAACTGAATTAATATTATCACCATAATGGCATTCGTCTGTTGGGACGGATGCCATTTATGCTGTTAATGCTTTTTTCATGATTATGCCATTGTGAAAAGCAGAAAAATGCCATATAATAACGATAGGTAAAGACTAAAGAGAAGGAGAATGGACATGAGCCTGCCGGTAGTTATTGGTATTTTATTGATTTATGTTGCAATTGTGATTATGACAATGTATGATGCGAAACGTAAGTGCGCCGAGAGTTTTATTTGGAATCCTGATCAGAAGGAAATGGAGGGACTTAAGGTATATGATGAACAGCCCGACAAAGACGGAGACAGGCTGTTTATTCATGCCGGGCATACGCTGTATCATGTAAGACTGTATACGAATGGCGCAAGCCGTAAAGTAGATTTTCTGAAAGATATTCTTACAGATAAGGAGGGTATCATATTACGTCTGGATTCACTGGAGAGTATGTCTACCTATACATTGATCTGTGAGAATGAGGCATATATGCAGTGCGAGATTCCAATCACTTACCATGGCAAGGCCGGGGACGTTTTACCGGCATCATATCGTTTTACATGGAAGTCTATTGTGTATTTTATGCTGCTTGGTGTGGCAAAATATCGTCCATAGGATGGTATAACAAATTTATTATGAAAAGGAATTAAGATAAGGGTCAAAGTTTTGGAAGGAAAGCAATATAAGAAAATCATACAGGCTGCTGTAATCGTGCTGGCAGCCTGTATTATATGTAATTTAATCCCCGGATTGGGATGGAACAGGTATGTGACGGTAAAACAGGCTGTTACGCAGGATATGCCCACAGAGGTGGAAGTCGTGGCGCAATATGGACAGATCAGTAGTCTGAAGATCAAGGCGGATACATCAATGGCATCAGCAGAAACTACCATGACAATAGAACTGTATGACGATAATGAAAATATGATTTTCAGAAATCAGATTCCATTAAAGGAATTATCGGTATATGAGTGGCAAAATATAGCAACGGATCTATACGTTACGGCAGGAGAAAACTACAGATTGAAGCTTTATACGAATCAGGATTCTGAAATATTGCCACAGGCTTATCTGTATGGAATCAGATGCAGATATTGTGTGCCTTTTAACACAAAAGATTATCTGCCATATCAGGTGTTGGTTGTGTTCGTGGCATTACTTATGATCATGTCCACGAACAGAAAGCATGGGAAAGATGGAAGTTTCAACATGAATCCGGGTAACAGTTAACAGGAGGAGCAGGTATGAATCCCGCAGTGAGTATTATTGTGCCTGTATATAATGCCCAGAAGACGGTCAGTCGTTGTATCGAGAGCATTATCAATCAGGAGTTTGAGGATTTTGAATTATGGCTGATCGATGATGGAAGTCAGGATGATTCAGGACGTATTTGTGATGAGTATGCTGCACAGGATCACAGGATCAAGGTAATCCACAAGGAGAATTCCGGAGTGTCAGACAGCCGTAATGTAGCTCTGGAACTGGCAAAAGGTGAATATATTCAGTTCCTGGACAGCGATGACTGGATCACAACAGATGCAACGAGTCTGTTCTACAAGGCTGCTATGGAACATCATTGTGATATGGTAATTTCGGATTTCTACAGGGTGGTAGGACAGAGGGTATCTCATAAAGGAGATATTGATGATGATGTGATCATGACCAGAGAGGATTTTGCCTCTCATATGATGGAAAATCCTGCTGATTTCTATTATGGTGTACTTTGGAACAAATTTTTCAAAAGAGATTTGATCGAGAAATATCATCTTCGTATGGACAGCAGTATCAGTTGGTGCGAAGATTTTATGTTCAATCTGGAATATATCAGGCATGCAGAGAGTTTCTATGCCCTGAGAGTACCGATTTATTATTATGTAAAGACCAAAGGGTCTCTGGCCAGTCAGGGAATGAGTCTGACCAAAACGATCAGCATGAAAAAGATGGTCTTTGCATACTATCATAATTTTTATAAGGCCATACTGACAGAAGAGGACTATGAGAAGAACAGATTACAGGTGTATCGTTTCCTGCTGGATGCGGCAAGTGACGGCATGGTTCCCCCTGTCCTTAGAAGTACCAAAAAACTTGGGGATGAAAGGACAAGCGTATGTACCATTGATGTAGAAGGTGAAGGTATTCTGATGGATGAGTACCGCGACAGGAAACTTCTGGATCATTATCTGGAACCGATCGCACTGAAGAATGATCTGCAATTACAGGATATCAGGCTTGTCATGTATCTGAGTCAGCCACACAAGATCAGCAGTCGCAGGGAACTGATGGATTATACCAATATGACCAAGAATACATTATCAGCGTCTTTGCAGAAACTTATTACAAAAGGAATTGTAAAAATAGAAGAATTGCGTGTCCCTGTGCAGACAGAAGAATCTGCAGAAATAAATGTATCCAAAAAGACGACCAAACGCAGAAAGACAGTCAGAAAACTGGAGATAACACTGCTGCCGGCAGCAGATTCTATTCTCAGGAGTCTTTCCATGGCAGAGAATGACTATGAACAGGCGAGGTATGCCGGATTAAGTGAAGAAGAAATTGTACAATATGCATATTTAAGTGCTAAAATAAAAGAGAATGTTCAAAAGATCCTTGTGTAAAAGGAATTGAAAGAAAGGTATTGGTGAAATAAATGCAGGAAGTAACAAGAGGATATTATGTAGGTGAACGTGCACTTTTTGGCGCAAAAGATATGAAAATAAGTGAGGCTGTTTTTGCAGAAGGAGAGTCTCCATTAAAAGAAAGTTCGGATATTGAACTGTATCGTTGTCTGTTCAAATGGAAATATCCACTCTGGTACAGCAAAAATATTTTAGTAAAGGACAGCACATTATTCGATATGGCGCGTGCAGGTATCTGGTATACAGATAATATCCGCATGGAGAATACGATTGTGGAAGCACCGAAAAATTTCAGAAGATGTAATGGTGTGGAATTGAAAAAGGTATCTTTCCCCTATGCATCAGAGACATTATGGAATTGCGAAAATGTCACAATGGAACAGGTCATTGCAAGAGGTGATTATTTTGCAATGAACTGTAGCAATATGAAGATACGTGATTTTGAGCTGGATGGAAATTACAGCTTTGACGGCGTAAAAAATGTGGAAGTACACAATGCCAGAATGTTGTCCAAGGATGCATTCTGGAACAGCGATCATGTGACGGTGTATGATTCCTTTATATCCGGGGAATATCTGGGTTGGAATGCAAAGAACCTGACACTGATCAACTGTACGATCGAAAGTTTACAGGGGATGTGTTATATCAACAATCTGACAATGAAGAACTGCAGACTGATCAACACTACTCTGGCTTTTGAATATTCCAGTGTGGATGCGCAGATAGACGGAGCCATCAACAGTGTATTTAATCCCGGATCAGGAACGATCCAGGCTGATTATATAGAAGAACTGATCATGGAAAAGGACAAGGTAGATCCTGGCAGGACAACGATCAAGTGTACAAATGGAATCGGTAAGGAAACTCAGAAGTTTGTAACAGGAGGAAATGTACATGAAGTATGATTTTGACAGCGTTGTAGATAGAAAAGGCACATATTCCATAAAGTGGGAAGTAGAACCCGGTGAACTGCCAATGTGGGTCGCAGACATGGACTTTAAAACAGCGCCTGCTATTATAGAGGCGATGGGAAAAAGACTGGAACATGGTGTCTATGGCTACACCTATGTTCCACAGGAGTGGAATGACGCATATATTAACTGGTGGAGAGACAGGCATCATATAGAAATAGAATCAGACTGGCTGATGTTCTGTACAGGAGTGATACCTGCTATTTCCAGTTGTGTGCGTAAACTGACGACACCGGCTGAGAATGTACTGGTAATGACACCGGTTTATAATACATTTTATAATTCCATTCTTAACAATGGAAGAAATGTACTGGAATGCCCGCTTGTATATGAAAATCATAAATATCATATTGATTACAATGATCTGGAGAAAAAGCTGGCAGATCCCCAGACATCAATGATGATTCTGTGCAACCCTCATAATCCCGTGGGTAAGATTTGGGACAGGCAGACACTGGCTCATATTGGTGAGTTATGTGCCAGACATCATGTAATCGTACTTGCAGATGAAATTCATTGTGATCTGACAATGCCAGGGTATGAGTATATACCATTTGCATCCGTAAACGAGACTTGCCGTAACAATTCGGTTACCTGTCTGGCTCCCACCAAGACTTTTAATATGGCGGGGATTCAGACTGCGGCTATTATGGTACCTGATCCTTACTTACGTCATAAGGTATGGAGGGGGATCAACACGGATGAAGTGGCAGAACCTAATGTATTTGCAGTAACAGCAGCAATTGCAGCTTTCACGGAAGGTGGAGAATGGCTGGATGAGCTTCGTGCATATATTAAACAGGGCAAGGATCTGGTAAAGAGTTATCTGGCAGAGCATTTGCCACAGATTCAGGTAGTTTCAGAAGATGCCACTTATCTGTTATGGCTCGACTGTTCAGCAGTTACTTCTGATTCCGAAGAGTTTGCAGGGTCTATTCGTAAGAATACAGGACTTTTCCTGACAGGCGGATATCAGTACAGAGGAAATGGTACAGGTTTTGTCAGATTAAATATTGCGTGTCCTCATTCTGTGATCGAAGATGGTCTGCGACGTTTCAAACAGGGAGTAGAAGCATATAGTGGTCAGTCAAAAGAAAAAACGCATACGAGCAGTGTATACAGTCCGAAGGAATCTACACCTGTAAGTACTACACCTCAGTCAGTGTATGCTGATAAGCAGGAAGAGGAATTTAAACTGGATGATGGTCTGCTTGCTTTTCTGGAGGCGGATTCTTATGAGAAAAAGCTGGAGATACTGAGTAATCTGCATGCGACGATTACCAATGCCATGATCGATACAATGGCAGTCAGTCTGGATATTGAAGTAAAGGACGGAGATATAGAGCAACGCTACAGTGAGATATTGAACTGTCTGTTGACAATGGAGCGTTTTGAATGTAACCGTCTGAGATAGAAAGGTATTAAAATATGGATTCATTTAAGTTGGAACAGATCGTGGAACCACTTCTTGGCTGGTTCGGTTCCCATGCGAGGATATTGCCCTGGAGAGAGGAACCGACTGCCTATCGGGTATGGGTATCAGAAATCATGCTCCAACAGACCAGAGTGGAAGCTGTCAAACCATATTATGAGAGGTTTATGAATGCATTGCCGGATGTTGCAGCACTGGCACGGGCAGATGAAGAGACATTGCTGAAGCTGTGGGAAGGATTGGGATATTATAACCGTGTCCGTAATCTTTGGAAAGCGGCAGGGCAGGTAATGGAACAGTATAATGGAATCATTCCTGATGAATATGACGAATTATGTAAACTGGCGGGAATTGGCAGCTATACGGCAGGTGCGGTGGCATCAATTGCTTATGGAAAGCCTGTTCCTGCTGTAGATGGTAATGTATTGCGCGTTATATCCAGGGTGCGCATGGATGATGGAGATATTATGCAGGCAAAAGTGCGAAAGCGCGTAGAAGAGGATCTGCGCCGCATCATGCCACAGGGACGAAGCGGAGCTTTTAATCAGGCTTTGATGGAACTGGGGGCGATTGTCTGTATTCCGAATGGAGAGCCCAAATGTATGGAATGTCCATGGGAGAGTTTCTGCATGGCACATGCGAATCAATGTATGAGTCAGTATCCCAGGAAAACACCAAAGAAAGCCAGAACAATAGAATACAAGACCGTACTGGTATTACAGGATGCACAAAAGGTTGCTTTGCAGAAAAGACCTGACAAGGGACTTCTGGCGGGAATGTATGAGTTTCCCTGGCTTGAAGGAACACAAAATGAAGATTATGTGTTAAACTATCTGAAAGGTATAGGACTGCATGCAGTCAGAATACAGAAATTAGAGAACAGCAGACATATATTCACGCACAAGGAATGGCATATGACAGGTTATGCTGTGAGAGTGGATGAGCTGGAGAATAATACGGCAGATAATCTGATCTTTGTAGATAAGGAAGAGGCAGAGGAACGTTATGCCATTCCTTCTGCATATGCAGCATATACGAAATATCTGCAGATCAGGCAAGGCAGTGAGAAATTAAAAGGACTAGGAGAGTAACGGTATGAAATTATTATCTATAGCAATTCCATGTTATAATTCAGCAGCATATATGAGACGCTGCATTGATTCTTTATTGCCCGGTGGTGAAGATGTGGAGATCATGATCGTAAATGATGGATCTACAGATGATACACTGCATATTGCAGAGGAATACAGAGAACGTTTTCCAAGTATGATCAAAGTAATCGATAAGAAAAATGGCGGCCATGGTTCCGCGGTAAATGCAGGGATCAAGAATGCTACCGGACTTTTTTACAAAGTTGTTGACAGTGATGACTGGGTAAACCAGAGCGCTTATATGCAGATACTGGGTGTTTTGAAAGAAATCATACGCGATGGCAAGTCACTGGATATGATGATCAGTAACTTCGTGTATGAGAAAGAAGGAGAAGAACGCAAAAAGGTAATGAAATATCATCATGCACTTCCCCAGAACCAGATTTTTACATGGAAAGATGTGAAGCATTTTCATGTAGGTCAGTATATTCTGATGCATTCGGTCATTTACAGGACAAACCTGCTCAGAGAATGTGGATTGGAGCTTCCGGAGCATACTTTCTATGTGGATAACATCTTTGTATTTAACCCACTGCCATATGTTAAGACCATGTATTATCTGGATGTGAATTTCTATCGTTATTATATTGGAAGAACAGACCAGTCTGTCAATGAACAGGTCATGATCAGACGTATAGATCAGCAGATCAAGGTCAATAAACTTATGGTAGACTATTATGTAGAAGAGATGCCGCGTATTCATGCCAATGTGAAAGTAAAGAGGTATATGCGCAATTATCTGGATATCATAACTACGGTATCTTCTGTATTGCTGATCCGTTCTGAATTGGAAGAGAATCTTGAGAAGAAGAAGGAATTGTGGTCATATATTAAGGAAAAAGACAAATGGTTATGGGCGAGACTTCGTTATGGTCTGCTTGGAAATGCGATGAACCTGCCAGGTAAGGGAGGCAGAAAAATTTCCGTTGATGGATATAAAATTTGTCAGCGTATTTTCCATTTTAATTAAAAACACTTGTCAAAGAGAAAAAATCTGATTATAATCAAGAATAAAAAGTTTAATACTGTATAGCTATGAAGTGATGAATTATAAAACGTACATAATGAGCGCTGATACTGCATACGGTAAGATTATGATTAGAGTGGAGGATATGGCATGTATTCATTGGATGAAGTTAAGAAGGTAGATCCTGAAATTGCTTCTGCAATTGTAGCAGAGCAGGAAAGACAAAACAGTCACATCGAGTTGATCGCATCTGAGAACTGGGTCAGCAAGGCAGTTATGGCAGCTATGGGAAGCCCTTTGACAAATAAATATGCAGAAGGCTATCCGGGTAAAAGATATTATGGTGGCTGCGAGTGTGTGGACGTAGTAGAGAATCTTGCGATCGAAAGAGCAAAAGAATTGTTTGGGTGTGATTATGCCAACGTACAGCCACATTCCGGTGCACAGGCTAATCTGGCAGTTCAGTTCGCTGTTTTGCAGCCGGGTGATACGATCATGGGTATGAATCTGGATCATGGTGGACATCTTACACACGGTTCACCGGTTAATATTTCCGGTAAATATTTTAAGGTAGTGCCTTATGGTGTTGATGATAATGGATTTCTCGATTATGACAGAATGAGAGAACTTGCTCTTGAATGTAAACCAAAGATGATCATTGCAGGTGCAAGTGCTTATGCCAGAACAATAGATTTCAAGAAGTTCAGAGAAGTAGCAGATGAAGTAGGTGCTGTACTGATGGTAGATATGGCGCATATTGCAGGTCTTGTGGCAGCAGGACTTCATCCAAGTCCAATTCCTTATGCGGATGTTGTAACAACAACAACTCATAAGACATTAAGAGGACCAAGAGGTGGTATGATCCTTGCAAATAAGGAAGCTGCAGAAAAGTACAACTTTAACAAGGCTATTTTCCCTGGAATACAGGGTGGACCGCTTATGCATGTGATCGCAGGTAAAGCTGTATGCTTCAAGGAAGCATTATCTGATGACTTTAAGGTATATCAGCAGCAGATCATCAACAATGCACAGGCTTTGTGCAAAGGTTTAATGGACAGAGGAATCAAGATTGTGTCAGGCGGTACGGATAATCATTTGATGTTAGTTGACCTGACTACATATGATCTGACAGGTAAAGCTGTGGAGAAGATGCTGGATGAAGCACATATTACCTGCAATAAGAATACGATTCCAAATGATCCGAAATCTCCGTTTGTTACGTCGGGTGTCAGACTGGGTACACCTGCTGTTACCAGCCGTGGTATGAAGGAAGATGACATGGATAAGATTGCTGAAGCGATCGCTACAGTAATTAAGGAGCAGGAAGCGGGAATTCCGGCTGCAAGAGCAATTGTACAGTCATTGACAGATAAGTATCCTTTGAATTAAAATAATAATACAATGAAAATAAGAAAAGACTCTGCCGGGTGCATTGATAATGTGACTGGCGGAGCCTTTTGTTGTGTTCATATATTATAATGAATCAGGTATATAATGGAATCAGTACAAAAATATATGAAATATCGACAATTTTATATCAGGATATGTTATACTAAAAGTAATGTAACAAACGTAAACACGGTCAGGAAAGAAATAAAGGAAGAAATATGGACAAAAAAGAATTATCGAACCGCGAAAAAAGAAGAAGACGTCGTATCAGAAGTCAGATCGCCGCATATGTGACACTGGTGATCGTGATCGGAGCTGTAACGGCAGGAGCGGTTATAGGAATAAAAGCTATCATAAAACACATGAATCAGTATAATGATAAGGTGGCAGAGGCGCTTCAGGAAGCAGAGACAAATGTTGAACATGAAACAGCCGTTGTTGAATCAGGTACGCAGGAGGCAGAGACTACGGATTCACAGCAGGAATCAGATCCTCTGGATGAACTTGTAGACGCATTGTTGCAGGATATGACTCTGGAAGAGAAAGTTGCAGGCATGTTCATGGTCACTCCTGAATCAATTACCAGTGTAGGCAAGGCAGTACAGGCAGGAGAAGGAACCCGTACAGCACTGGCGGAGAACCCGGTGGGAGGACTTATTTATTCGGAACAGAATTATCAGTCAGATAATCAGTTCCTCGAGATGATGACCAATACCAGAAGTTATTCCAAATATCCAATGTTTCTGGCAGTACGCAGGGAATGTGGAGAATCTACAGGTTTTGGAATTGACGCTACTGCGAAAGCATCAGAGCTTACTGATTCAGATAGTGTAAGAAATGCTTATGGAACAATTGCAACGAAACTGGCGGCATTTGGAATTAATATGGATCTGGCACCTGTAGCGGATATTGTGTCTGAGCAGGGTAACTCACAATTGCAGGGCAGAACCTTTGGCAGTGACGGAGCTACGGCGGTTCCACTGGTCAATGCGGCAGTGCAGTCCCTTCAGGAGAAAGAAATCAGTGCGGTACTGATGACTTTTCCGGGGGAAGGTGCAGCAGTGGATGGTAAAGTATCCAAGTCCCTGGAAGAGTTGAAGAACAGTGACTTCCTGACATTCCAGTCAGCAATTCAAAATGGCGTGGATTGTATTATGGTATCTAATGTAACAGCTCCGGATGTGACAGGAGATGATACGCCATGTTCTCTTTCAAACACTATGATCACAGAGGTACTGCGGGGAACACTGGGCTTTTCGGGCATTGTTATGACAGATATGCTTGATGAGAGTGTCGTGACAGGCAAGTATTCCAGTGCGCAGGCTGCAGTAGCAGCAATTCAGGCGGGAGCAGACATTGTGTTATGTCCTGCAGATTATAAAGAGGCATATCAGGGTGTTATGGATGCTGTTTCATCAGGAACAATTACGGAAGAACGGATTCAGGAATCTTTATACAGGATCTATCGTGTGAAGTACAAAAATACACTGGATAATATTCAGTAGATGTATATTTTTCAGTGATATTTAGATAATAACAAAATGGGGGACTAAAAATGATTGAGAAATGGTTCAAACTCAAAGAAAACAATACCAGTGTGAGGACAGAGGTGATCGGCGGAATTACGACTTTCATGACGATGGCGTATATTCTGGCGGTCAATCCGAATCTTCTTTCTGCAGCAGGTATGGATGCGACAGCGGTACTGATCGCAACATGTCTGGCATCTTTTGTTGGAACGATCGCAATGGCGTTAATGGCAAATTATCCGTTTGCTCTGGCACCGGGTATGGGGCTGAATGCATACTTCGCATATACAGTATGCGGAACAATGGGCTATGACTGGAGAATTGCACTGATGGCAGTTCTGGCAGAAGGTCTGGTCTTTATTGTATTATCACTGACCAATGTTCGTGAAGCAATCTTCAATGCGATTCCAAGTACGTTAAAGAAGGGCGTAAGTGCCGGAATAGGTATCTTCATTGCATTTGTAGGACTTCAGGGAGCAGATATCATTGTAAACAGTGATGCTACACTGCTGACCTATGTAAGTTTCAGAAGCAATTTCCACACAGAAGGTATCTGCGCATTACTGGCATTGATCGGTTTGATGCTGACTGCTATTTTATATGTAAAGAATGTAAAAGGTTCCATTCTGATCGGTATTGTGGCAACCTGGATTCTCGGAATGATCTGTCAGGCAGCAGGTGTGTATACAGTTGACGTAGAGAATGGTTTTTATTCTTTGTATCCTACTTTTGCAATTACTGATTTTTCTGCAATTTCACAGACATTCGGACAGTGCTTTAAAGCTGATTTTACAGATGTCAGTATTGCCAATTTTATAGTTGTCCTGTTATCATTCCTGTTTGTAGATATTTTTGATACAATTGGAACTCTGGTCGGGGTATCTACCAAGGCAGGTATGCTGGATCAGGATGAGAAACTTCCAAACATCAAACAGGCACTTCTGGCAGATGCTGTTGCTACGACAGCAGGTGCGGTATTTGGTACTTCCACAACAACTACTTTTGTAGAAAGTTCTGCTGGTGTAGGCGCAGGCGCAAGAACCGGTCTGGCGTCTGTAGTTACTGGTCTTTTATTCCTGATAGCGATATTATTTGCTCCTATTTTTACTGCAATTCCAAGTTTTGCAACAGCGCCGGCATTGATCTTTGTAGGATTTTTGATGGTATCATCTGTTGTAAAGATCAACTTTGATGATCTGGCAGATGCGGTTCCGGCGTATTTGTGTATGATCGCTATGCCGCTTGCATACAGCATATCTGAAGGTATCGCTATTGGCGTTATTTCTTATGTGATCATCAATGTTTGCTGTGGTAAGGCAAAGAAGGTTACACCTCTGATGTATATTCTGGCGGTACTGTTTATCTGCAAATATATCTTCTTATAATGTTGTGCTAAGGTTTATAAAGCATCCTGCATTTGCGTGTGGGATGTCTTTTTTATGGACTTTTGTATTTCCATGTGATAAATTTGTATAAAGGGGTAGTAGAGGTGACGACTTTGATTTTAAGAAAATATATATCCACCAGAGTCATAAAGCCTGGAATGATCCTGGAACAGACAATTGCAGACAGGGCAGACAGGGTGCTGATAGCCAGAGGCACTGTATTGGATGAATATCACATTGATTCCATGAAAAAGATGGGGATTACAGGTGTCTATATCCGTACCGGGGTCATTGAAGAAAAACACGAAGAGAATGAACCGGTCATTACGGCGCAGGTTCAGCAACAGATTGATAAAGTGAAGATAGAGGACAGAGCGAGAGTGCATCTGTCAGAGAGTGTGAAGAAGCGTGTAGCAGAAGGGGTACAGTATTTGTATCAGGATACAGAGTCTACAGGCTTTGTTGACATGACCAGAAGTATAACTGATGATCTGATGAAGGCGATAGAAGACAATGAAGCAATTGCAGTAGATATCAGTGCGCTTAAGGTCAGTGATGAATATACATTTAAACATAGTGTGGATGTGGCGACGATGTCGATGATCGTATCCAGACAGTATGGGCTGCCGGATGAACAGATCTATGAAATCGGAATATCAGGTCTGCTTCATGATATTGGAAAGTCCAAAATACCCAATGAAATCCTGAATAAGGCAGGCAAGCTTACGGATGAAGAATTTGCACTGATCAAGCAGCATTCATTGTTAGGTTATCAGATACTGAAGGATAAACCGGAGTTATCGAATGCGATCAAGTTAGGAGTATTGCAGCATCATGAGAAGATAAATGGCAGCGGTTATCCAATGGGAGCAACGGAGGATAAGATACATATATTTGCAAAGATCATAGCGGTAGCAGATATTTATGATGCACTGGTAACGGAACGTCCTTACAAGAAAGCCTTTACACCAAGAGATGCGGTGGAAATGATCATGGCGATGACGGGAGAACTGGATCTGAAAGTGATGCAGAGCTTTCTGGAAAGTGTCATTCTGTATCCGGTGGGAACAAATGTAGACCTGAGCAATGGGGAAAAAGCAAAGGTCGTGGCAAATAATGCCAAATATGTGCTGCGCCCTACAGTAGTAGGACTGACAAGCGGAAGGGTGTATGAACTGGCAACTGATATGAGTTGTGCCAATGTTATTATTTTATAAGGGATAAACAGGGTATATAAGGGGGAATTTATGAGAGAATATGATTTAAGCGGAGAATGGAAATTCGGGCTGGAACCGGATTTACTTAATGATGTGATCATGCTGCCGGGCACTATGGCACAGGCGCATAAGGGAGAAAAAAATAATAAAAGAGAGACTGGATATCTGACAGAAAAATATCAGTATTCCGGTAAAGCATATTATGAAAAATGGGTATACCTGCATCCGGAGGAAGTGGGCAGACCTGTTTTTTTGTGTCTGGAAAGAACCAGAATGACCAGAGTGTGGGTCAATGGTATCCTGGCAGGATATCAGGAGAGCCTGACTACACCTCATATATACGAATTGACAGATTATATCGCAACACCAAAGGTCAGGATTCTGATCGAAGTAGATAATGCAAATTATCCTATTGCAGGAGGACACCTGACTTCACCGGATACACAGACGAACTGGAATGGTATCATTGGAAGGATCAGATTAACTGTATATGATCATGTCAGGTTTGGACAGGTACAGACTTTTTATCAACATATGGATGGATATTATCAGGTAAGTTTCCGGTACAGATTGTATGATACAGAAAATAAATTTGAAGGCAAATGTAAAATAACACCTGTTATGATCAGGAGGCTTACAGAAGATGGAAAACCGGAAGAAAAGGAGATTGAGGAACAGACACAAAGCTTTGATATTACAGTCAGAACAGGGGAAAACGTGTATGAGAATGTATATACCTTCGCACATGAGCCGCAATTGTGGAGTGAATATACGCCGGTAGTATATCGTTTCCGTATGGAGATAGAAGGATGGACAGCATGTGAAGTGGAGACTGGTCTGCGGGAATTTGAGACCAGAGATCATTACTTTTACATCAATGGGAATCGGACGATGTTACGGGGAAAGCATGATGCTTTGCTTTTCCCGATAGAGGGTGCAGTTCCTGCATCGGTGGAAGAATGGTTAAAAGTTATGAAAATTGCAAAGGAATATGGCGTGAATCATTACCGGTTCCATACCTGTTGTCCGCCGGATGCGGCATTTGAAGCGGCTGACCTTCTGGGAATCTATATGGAGCCTGAACTGCCATTCTGGGGAACTGTACCGGAGGAGAGCGGAGAAGATAAGCAGGAAGGTTCACAATGGGAGTACCTGCTGTCAGAAGGCTTACGTATGCTGGAGACTTTTGGCAATCATCCTTCCTTCTGCATGATGTCTATGGGAAATGAGTTGTGGGGAAGTAAGAAAAGGATAGGTAAGGCAATTCAAATTTTCAGAAAAGCAGATAACAGGCATCTGTATACACAGGGGTCCAACAATTTTCAATTCGTACCGGAAATATTGCCTGAGGAGGATTTTTATGTGGGTGTGCGACTGGCAGCGGCGGATATGGATGGGAAAAACGACAGACTGATCAGAGGCTCTTATGCGTGCTGTGATGCACCAATGGGGCATGTACAGACAAGGATTCCATCTACCACAGTCAATTATGACTCTGCGATCATGCCACAGGATGGCAGATGGGAACCACAGATTCCGGTCGTTCTTCATGAGATTGGCCAGTATGAAATGTATCCGGATTATCATGAAATCGAATCTTACACAGGAGTACTGGAACCTGCTAATCTCAAAATATTCAGAGAACGGCTGTATGCACAGGGAATGGGAGAAGAAGCAGAGGAATTTTTCTATAATTCAGGTATGCTGTCATTACAGTGTTACGAGGAAGAACTGGAGGCTGCACACCGTTCAGAATATGTGGCAGGATATCAGATCCTTGACTTGCAGGATTATACCGGACAGGGAACAGCACTGGTGGGAATTCTCAATGCTTTTATGGAATCCAAGGGCTTGATCTCGGCAAAGGAGTGGAGAAATTACTGCTCTGACAGTGTGCTTCTGGCAGAATTTGATGATTATTGTGTTGAAAGTGGAAGTATTTTTCAATGGAAAACTGTACTAAGCCACTACCGCTGGATACAGCCTGTTGATGAGAAGTGGCAGATAGACTGGGAAATATATATAGACGGAGAAATGATGCAGCGTGGAAAGACTCCGTTGTTACATGGTGGCTGCGGAGTGCTTGAAGGAGCAGATACTTCGTGGCAGATTCCACAGGTTGCAATGCCCGCAGTGATGGAATTATGGTTATCACTGGAACAGACAGGTGTACAGAAGGGATACAGGTTGTGGCTGTATCCCGATAATCGTGATTTTGTGCTGACAGAAGGCAGAATAACAGATATGACGGGACAAAGAGAAGCCTATGTGACCAGATCCGGGGAACTTGCAGCAGAATATTTCAGACTGGGTAAGAGAGTTCTCCTGATAGAAGAGAATCCCAGAGAATGGATTCAGGGTATGTATTGTACGGACTTCTGGAATTTTCCAATGTTTCGAAGTATCAGTGAATCAAAAGGTGTAGACATACCTGTAGGAACACTGGGGCTTCTGATACGTAATACACATCCGGCACTGGCACAGTTTCCCAGTGAAACCTATACGTCCCCTCAGTGGTATTCAATCATAGAACATAGTAAATGTGCCAAATTACCCCGTTGGGAACGGATGGCAGACCGTCCGTTGGTACAGGTGATAGATAATGTGGAACGGAATGACCGTCTAGGCATTTTATATGAGCAGAAAAATGAGGCAGGGGGATTGCTGCTGACTTCTACAACAAGGTTGTTTGAAATTCAGGATTGTATGCAGGGGAGACAATATGCAAAAAGTCTGTGTGAATATATTTTGAGTGCCGGCTTAAACAGAGATTTATATCAGTAAAGATTATTAACTGATGTTGCATTTTTAACAAAAACGACATACTTTTCTTAATGATACAAAATGCTCAATAAATGGCCTTTTTGATGAAAAAATATATAAAATTTCATTGTATAGAAAGTAATAGAGGGATTATTGATTGCTTCTGTCATGCTTTTAAGCGGTTGCGGACAGGGGCAACAGGACAATTTAGCCGATTTCACAAAGCAAAAAGAAGTAACGGAGACTGCATATGAAGCGGAGGATGCACAGATGGCAGGGAATGTAGTGGCAAAAACTGAGGGAGTCTATGAGGGGACAGTACCGCGAAGGTAATATCGGCTTTTTCCCTATCGCAGGTAAGGTATCAGCAGGTAAGTGCTATATCATTCCTGCCGGTGTAAAAGGTCCTGAGACACTGTTCTGGTGGTATGCAGTTACTGCAAAAGACGAAGAATTGCAGGATGAAAACTTTGATGTTATGTTCGATGTAGGAAGCAGAGAAACATTCGAGCTGTGGAACAGTATCGGTATCAGCTATGATTTCATGAGTCTGTTAAAGGGTGAAGTAACACCTGCACAGTTCCAGAAAACATACAAGAATCAGGTTCAGGACGCTCTGGATATTTATTTTAACTAGGTTAACCCCAGTTATGAAAAAATCCTGGTTCCCTCCAAATGGAAGGAATCAGGATTTTTGTATATAGGCGGTTAAGCTAATTTCTGCCGCCCTGGTAAGTGAATTCTGTGAATAATCCATCGCCCTTTGAAGCATACAGACCAATATAGTTGCCTGTGAAGCATCCTCCGACTTCTGTAGTAAGATATTGTGCTTCGCCACTGCCGATTACAACAGGGGCATTTACTGCACTTGGAAAAGCGGCTGTTGCGGGCATAGGGTTCTCATCCGGTCTGATATCCAGATAAGAAAATGTATAATTTTCCCTGTCTCCTGTCAGAATCAGCTTTACTGTGTTGCAATGATAAGGAATCTGGGTTTCTACGGACTGTAAAGACCCGATCCTGCGTCTGAGAATGATAAAGTACTGCCCGTTTACTGTGGCAAGGGCGGCTTCATAATGATGTCGGTTATTCATATAAATGGTAATGCCTGCTTCAGAACCGGCATTTACACTTTCCAGTGTCAGGGTCGCAGTTGCAGTAAAGTGGAAATGCTCCTGTCTGCGTACTACGATGGCTTTTGCCTTATCATCTGACAATGCTGTGCCAAAGGAACGAAGGAAAAGTCCCTGTTCGGTAGGTACGACCAGCTTGCTCACCGGGTTATAGATTGTATTCCAGGAAGGATGTAGTGTTTTTGAAGTAAAGGTATCTGTTACATTGCTGCCCGGAACATAATATTGTGACTTACGTGTTCGTTTACCTGGAAGTGCATCAATTTCAATTGTGTCAGGGACAGTGCCGTTTTCTCCCATAACAGGCCAGCCGGATTCCCATTTTACAGGAACCAGCATGGTTTCTCTTCCGAGGTTATGACGGAAAGGATATCCCAGAGGCCGGATTCCCAGACATACAGCCCACCAGTTACCCTGAATGTCTTCTACCAGATCGGCATGTCCGGTTGCCTTGATCGGCAAGCCGGTACTTCTGTTAGAAAGAACAGGATTATGAGGACAATCATCAAAAGGTCCATATATGTAGTGACTGCGTGCGATCGTGACCATATGGCAATATTCTGTACCACCTTCTGCAATCATCAGATAATACATACCATTGATCTTATATAAGTGGGGACCCTCAGGGTTATTTCCACCTGAACCATTCCAGACATATTTTTTCTCACCACATTTTACGTTGGTGATTGTAATTGCCAGTTGATTCTTCCCGGGCTTTTCATTCTGTATAATATCAAAGGAAAGTTCTGCAATATAAATTCCGGTATCCGTTCCACTGTAATAAATCTTACCATCTTCATCAAAGAATAAAGACGGATCAATGCCTTCAAAGGGAAGTCTGACAGGATCTGACCATTTGCCATACGGATCATCTGTATAAACGAAGAAGTTACCACCTTTTCTACCTCCTACATTGGTAACGATGCAATAGAAAATGCCTTCATGGTATCGGATAGTAGGGGCATAGATACCCAGACAGTTAGGGGCACCATTTACCAGTTTTAGCTGGCCTGGTCTATCCAGAATATGACCAATCTGCTCCCAGTGGATCAGATCTGTACTGTGGAAGAGTGGAATTGCAGGAAAATACTCAAAACTACTGTTTACAAGATAAAAATCATTCCCAACTCTGCATACGCTGGGATCCGGATGAAAACCGGATATAATAGGATTATGGTATTTCATGGAATTATCTCCTTTATCTAGAATTACGTTTACTTACAGCATAACAGAAATTTGCGACTAAGTGTAGTATAAAATTATATAATTTTAGGTATAACATAGGAAAAATATGAATATCAAAAGAAAAAAGGTTTTGACAGTCAATGTAAAAAAGAAGATAATTAAAAATGTCATACAAATACTTTAAATTTTTGCAATATATGATAAAATGAATTGTATATACAATTATTATAATTATGTCACAAGAGGAAGAAATATGAAAAAAACGGGGAATATATTTCGACGCAGAAGTGTGTTGTTCACATTTGTGATTATTTTTATGATTGCCTTGGTGACCGCTATTGCAGCGGTTAATATTACCAGAATTGAAGAAATGAATTGCTATGAGGCGCTCTTTCAGGCGGGAGAACAACTGAATCTTGACATTGCGAGGCTGATAAGCTATGACAAGGAACAATTAGAGGTATTTGCAGGTATTTTCTCTGAATATGATCAGTTGAACAGTATTCAGGTAACAGATATCGTAAACCACTATCAGCAGTGCGGAATGGTATCGAGGTTGGAGATACTTATGCCGGATAACACACTATTATTGCAAAATGGAACAAGAATAAAAGCTGGAGAGAGGACAGATTTTGAAACAGAGGCAGCCAAAGGGACATATTTGACACCAATCCAGCCGGGAACGATCAACCCGGACAAGCGTGTACTGCGTAATATCGTTCCTATTGTAAAAGATGGTGAAGTAACAGGTATGCTGCATGGTGTTATTGATCTGGATGGACTACAGAATGTCTGGAATATGAATGTATATGGAACCAGAGCTGATATTTATATTATAGAGAGAAACAGCGGCGAATATATAGTGAATACTTCCAGCAAAGAATTAGGAAATGTTTCACAGATCGATAATAATAAAATATTAAAACGAAGCAGTAATGACTCTCTGGAAAGACAGATTAAAAAGGGTAAAAAGGGTTATGCAGTGTTCAGCATGCCGGGAGCACAGGAAAATCTGTATTTTTGTTATATGCCCTGCAAGATCAATAACTGGGAACTGGCAATATCAGTGCCGAAACGTGTCGTATTCGAAAATGTGCAGGATGTCAGAAATTTACTCTTTATTCTGGTTGGATTTGAATTGCTGTGTTTTCTGGTCTATATGACATGGATGTTCAGGGAGAACAGAATGCAGAATTTAGAGAGACAGGAGAGGCTGGAGTTGATGACGTTTACGGGCAGAGTACAGGAATTACTCTTCGAAGCGCATCAGAATCAGCATAATATAGAACTGGCACTTGAAATGATCGCCAAAATGACAGATGCACAGTATGCATTCTTTAAAATATTAGGAGAAAATGGCAAAGAAGAAATTTATCAGTGGATGGATGATAACCCGGAGCATATTACCGTCCGTGTTCCGGAAGAACGGGTGCATTTCTTTATGCATTACTTTTATTTCAAAGATGGGAGCGGAGGACTTTTTATGCCGAACATAGAAGAACTTAAAGTCGTAGCACCATCCAGTTATGAACTGCTCAGTGGAGAAGGCATTCACAGTCTTATGGCAGTACCTGTCAATGATGTATCAGGCAAGCTGGTAGGTGCGCTTGGTGTATGCAACATGGGAGGCAGATGCAGGGATACTCATATACTGGAAGCTGTAAAGCTCAGCTTTTCCATGCTGTATCATAATATCCGTTCTTACAATATCATCCGTGAAATGGGAACAGTCGATCTTCTGACAGGATTGCTCAACAGAAACAGCTATCAAAGAAATATGAAGGGTTATCCAATGATGAATTTTCAGACTCTGGCATGTGTTTACTGTGATGTAAATGGATTGCATGAATTGAACAATTCCCAGGGGCATGAAGCGGGAGATGAAATGTTAAAGACCGTAGCGGTCACAATAAGAAATTATTTTGGAGATGAGCACAGTTACCGTATCGGCGGTGATGAATTCGTAGCTTTCGTATTGGATGAGGAAACAGAAGATATCAAAAAGAAAACGGAAGCGGTTGCCAGAAAACTTGAGGCAAAAGGCTATTATGTATCAGTTGGTATCAGCATAGGCAGACCCAAAAACCTGACAGAAATGGAAGAATTGGTAAAAAAGGCAGAAGCAGAGATGTATGCTGTCAAGAAAATATTCTATGAAAACGGCGGAAGAGACCGCCGTGGAAGAATGTAATACAACTGTACATGTAAAAAATAATGAAACTGACACTTTATTAAGTGTCAGTTTTTATTTATGATTATACTCAATTCAAATAACAAAAGTACATTAATCAGATGGGATAAGTATGGAAAGGATGGAACGAAATATGGCAAATGAAAGATATGGATTAAACAAGGAACTGGCACAGATGTTAAAGGGTGGCGTTATTATGGACGTTACGACACCGGAGCAGGCCCGCATTGCGCAGGAGGCAGGTGCATGCGCAGTCATGGCACTTGAAAGAATTCCGGCAGATATCAGAGCTGCAGGTGGTGTATCCAGAATGAGTGATCCCAAGATGATCAAAGGAATCCAGGAAGCAGTATCTATCCCTGTCATGGCAAAGTGCCGTATTGGACATTTTGCAGAAGCGCAGATTCTTGAAGCAATTGAAATCGACTATATTGATGAAAGTGAAGTACTTTCTCCGGCAGATGATGTATATCATATCGATAAGACCAAATTCAAGGTTCCATTCGTATGTGGTGCCAAGGATCTGGGAGAAGCGCTCAGAAGAATTAATGAAGGTGCATCCATGATCCGTACCAAGGGTGAACCGGGAACAGGTGATGTTGTGCAGGCTGTACGTCATATGAGAAAGATGAATCAGGAGATCGCCAGACTGACATCCATGCGTGAGGATGAACTGTTTCAGGTTGCCAAGGAATTACAGGTTCCATATGATCTCGTACAGTATGTTCATGAAAAAGGTAAACTTCCTGTTGTTAATTTTGCCGCAGGCGGCGTAGCAACTCCAGCAGATGCAGCACTGATGATGCAGTTAGGCGCAGAAGGTGTATTCGTAGGTTCCGGAATTTTCAAATCAGGAGATCCAAAGAAGCGTGCAGCCGCCATCGTAAAGGCAGTTACGAACTATCAGGATGCCAAACTTCTGGCTGAACTTTCAGAAGATCTGGGTGAAGCAATGGTTGGAATTAACGAACAGGAAATTCAGTTATTAATGGCGAATAGAGGAATCTGATATGAGGATAGGAGTACTGGCTGTTCAGGGTGCATTTATTGAACATGAGAGAATGATAGAGGCACTGGGGCATGAAGCATTTGAGATCAGGCAGAAGCGTGACCTTGAGCAGGAGTTTGATGGTCTGATCCTTCCCGGTGGTGAAAGTACGGTCATTGGTAAGCTGCTTCGGGAACTGGATCTGTTTGATATATTACATAAGAAGATACGGGAAGGAATGCCGGTGCTTGGTACCTGTGCAGGACTGATCCTGTTGGCAGAAAAGTTATCAGGCGATGATACGGTTCACTTTGGAACACTGCCTGTTACGGTAAAGCGTAATGCCTATGGCAGACAGCTTGGCAGCTTCCAGACAGTGGCGGAGATTGCACATATCGGTGAAATTCCTCTGACTTTCATCCGTGCACCCTATATTGAGTGCGCAGACGACGGCGTAGAGATACTAGCCAAAGTAGACGGCAATATCGTAGCAGTACAGTATGGTAACCAGATTGGAATATCCTTTCATCCGGAGGTCACCGACTGCACAGCGGTACATGAGTACTTTTTGTCATTGTGTACGGCATGAATTGAAAATATCCTACAAATGTACTATGATATTATTGATAAAAATATCAATAAGAAATACATGAGGAGGATACAGCATGACGCTGAAAGAGTTATCGATCGGAAGTATGGCAACAGTGGTGACTGTAGGTGGAGAAGGCGCGTTACGCCAGCATTTTCTGGATATGGGACTGATACCGGGAGTAGATGTAACCATGGTCAAGTATGCACCTATGGGAGACCCGGTGGAGCTTCAGATACATGGATATGAACTGACACTTCGTCTGGCAGATGCAGAGAAGATAGAAATAGAGAAAGTGAGACAACCACAGGCTAAAGAGACACCTGGCAAAGAGAAAAAGAACCTGAAAAAAGATGTATTGCATCCGGGGCTTGGTGAGGGAGGCAAGTATCATGTCAAGGCAGATGAGAATCCTGTACCGGAGGGTGAAGTGCTGACTTTTGCCCTGGCAGGTAATCAGAACTGCGGTAAAACGACATTATTCAATCAGTTGACAGGTTCTAATCAACATGTAGGAAATTTCCCGGGTGTAACAGTTGACCGTAAGGATGGGGCGATCAAAGGACACAGTGACACGCTGGTCACAGACTTACCGGGTATTTATTCCATGTCTCCCTATTCCAGTGAGGAAATTGTAACCAGACAATTTGTACTGGAGGAGCATCCAAAGGGAATTATCAATATCGTAGATGCTACCAATATCGAGAGAAATCTGTACCTGACCATGCAGCTTCTGGAACTGGACGTACCAATGGTACTGGCACTTAACATGATGGATGAGGTGCGCCAGAATGGTGGTTCCATTCGTGTGAATGAGCTGGAAGAACTGCTTGGAATTCCGGTTGTCCCGATTTCGGCTGCCAAGAACGAAGGTATCAGTGAATTAATAGATCATGCACTGCATGTGGCAAAATATCAGGAAAGACCGGGAAGACAGGATTTCTGTGAAGCGGATGACCATGGTGGCGCTGTACATAGATGTCTGCATGGCATTATGCATCTGATCGAAGATCATGCCAAAGAAAATGACATACCTGTCAGATTCGCGGCGGCTAAACTGGCAGAAGGGGATTCTCTTATTCTTGAGAGACTCAGACTTGATGAAAATGAGAAAGAAACTCTGGAACATATCATCAAACAGATGGAGAAGGAGAGAGGACTGGACCGGGCAGCAGCTATTGCGGATATGAGATTCTCTTTTATCAGCAAGATATGTGACCAGACGGTGATCAAACCGCATGAGAGCAAGGAACATGCCAGAAGTGCACGTATTGATAAGGTACTTACCGGTAAATATACTGCAATTCCGGTATTTATTGCCATTATGGCAGCAGTGTTCTGGCTGACTTTTAATGTGATAGGTGCAGCACTTTCTAATCTGCTTGATATGGGAATCGGCTGGCTTACAGAGCAGGTACAGCGGGGCATGATAGCCACAGGGGTGAATGAAGTCCTCCAGTCACTTATTATCGATGGTATTTTTAATGGTGTAGGCAGTGTACTCAGTTTCCTGCCGATCATCGTGACATTATTCTTTTTCCTGTCAATGCTGGAAGACAGCGGATACATGGCAAGAGTAGCCTTTGTTATGGATAAACTGCTGCGTAAGATAGGACTGTCAGGACGGAGTATTGTGCCAATGCTGGTAGGATTTGGATGTACAGTACCCGGTGTCATGGCAAGCAGAACACTTCCTTCTGAACGCGACCGTAAGATGACGATTCTGCTGACTCCTTATATGAGCTGTTCGGCAAAGTTACCAATTTATCTGTTCTTTACAGCAGCATTTTTCCCGGATCATGCAGCAATCGTTATGATTGCGCTGTATTTTGGCGGAATTGTGGCAGGCATCCTTTCTGCTACCGTAATGCGTAAACTGAAATTCAGGGGGGAAGCGGTACCGTTTGTAATGGAATTGCCCAATTACCGTATGCCCGGTGCGAAGAATGTAGGACAACTTCTGTGGGAAAAGGCAAAGGATTTCCTGCAGAGAGCATTTACAGTTATTTTCCTTGCAACGATCATTATCTGGTTCTTACAGACTTTTGATACCAGACTGAATGTAGTGACAGATTCCAAAGACAGTATTCTTGCTGTAGTAGCGGGCTGGATCGCACCGATATTCAAACCGCTTGGCTTTGGTGACTGGAGAGTTTCAACCGCACTTATCACAGGCTTTATGGCAAAGGAAAGTGTCGTAGCGACACTGAACGTACTTTTTGGAAGTACGGATATTCTGCTGGCGGCAATCACGCCGCTTGCAGCAGCAAGTCTCCTGGCATTCTGTCTTCTGTATACACCCTGCGTTGCAGCAATTGCTTCTGTGAAGCGTGAACTTGGCTGGAAATGGGCAGTGTTTGTTGTATTTGCACAGTGCGCTATTGCCTGGGGAGCCGCTTTCATCGTAAGATGTGTAGGAATGATTTTTGTATAAAAAAGCTGTGTTATGGTCATAATATCATTGGAAATATAAAAGAAAAGAGGATATTACGATGATTTTAAGTGAAAAGGAAACAGCAGCCATCAAAGACCTTCAGACACAGGAGCAGACCTGCGTGGAGAAATACGCCCGCAGCAGTAAGCAGGCAAAGGACCCTGTGCTTGCCAATCTGTTTGAAGAGCTTCACAGAAAAGAGCAGAAGCATTATGACTCCTTAAGCCAGGTATTGAACGGTTCTGTACCATCCTGCGACTGTAACGACAGTGATGGTAAGAATTATAATCCCAAGGCTGCTTATGATATGAATGAGTCAGAGGATAAGAAGAATGATTGCTTTCTGGCAACAGACTGCATCTGCACAGAGAAGCTGGTTTCTTCTGAATATAATACGGATGTATTTATCTGCAGTGAACCTTCCCTGCGTAAGCTGCTTGCAGATATCCAGATCGAAGAGCAGAATCATGCAGAGATGCTTTATAAGTATAAGACAGTGAACAGTATGTCATAGTATGTTCAAGGCGGCGGTTTTCGCCGCCACTTTTTTTATAAACACTATTTCCTACTAAACCTATTCGTGTTATACTAAACTTCAAACCATTGATAGAAAGGTATAGGAATTAAAATGTTAGACCAGTTTTCAAGAACACAGTTATTAGTTGGTAAGGAAGCAATGGACCGACTGGCAAATGCCAGAGTAGCCATATTCGGTATTGGCGGAGTTGGCGGTTATGTTGTAGAAGCACTGGCAAGAAGCGGTGTCGGAACCCTTGACCTGATAGATGATGATAAGATATGTCTGACTAATCTTAACAGACAGATCATAGCAACCAGAAGTACGATCGGTAAATACAAAGTGGATGTGGCAAAGGCGAGAGTACTGGATATTAATCCAAAGGCAGTTGTGAATACATATCAGACTTTTTATGTACCGGAGACTGCAGAACAATTTGACTTTTCCCAATATGATTATGTTGTGGATGCAATTGATACTGTTACAGGTAAGATCAATCTTGTAATGCAGGCAGAACAGACACATACACCGATCATCAGCTCTATGGGAGCCGGTAACAAGATGGACCCGACTGCATTCAGAGTAGCAGATATCTATAAGACCAGTGTATGTCCTCTGGCAAAAGTCATGCGCAGAGAACTGAAAAAGAGAGGCATTAAGAAGCTTAAAGTTGTATATTCAGAAGAAAAACCATTAACACCGATCGAGGATGAGTCCATCAGTTGTAAATCTCATTGTGTATGTCCTCCAGGAACGGTACATAAGTGCACACAGAGAAGACAGGTGCCGGGAAGTAATGCATTCGTTCCCTCTGTAGTAGGACTGATCATAGCTGGTGAGGTCATTAAGGATCTGATCAGGCAGTAACATTGACAGGATTTTCCATCCTTATTATAATAAATATTGAGACTGGAAAGCATCTGGCTGACCGGAATCATAAAATAATCTGACATACAAAGATTGAGAAAATTCATTCTGCGTGGAAAGGAACAAAATGAAGAAACAGAACACAAAATGGAAACAATTAATGGGCAAGGTAACAGCAGTTGCCTTATCACTTGCCATGACAGGTGCACTCCTGACAGGATGCGGCTCAAACAAGGCATCTGAGGAGAAGATCACAGTTAAGGTAGGAGCTTTGAAAGGTGCTACAACACTGGGACTTTTACCACTTCAGGATAAAGCGGCGAATGGCGGCGCAAATGAGAATTATGAATTCAGTATGATGACAGCAGCAGATGAACTGCTTCCACTGATGATAAAGGGAGAGCTGGATATTGCATTATTGCCGTCTAATGTTGCGAGCGTACTGTATCAGAAGACTAACGGTGGTGTAACAGTTATAGATATCAATACACTGGGCGTTTTGTATATGGTGTCCGGTGATTCATCGATCGGCAGCGTTGCTGATCTGGCAGGCAAGACAATTTATCTGACAGGCAAGGGAACAACGCCGGATTATGTCCTTCATTATATTTTAAATGGTAATGGAATTGATGCAGATCAGGACTGTACATTGGAATACAGATCAGAAGCAACCGAAGTAGCTGCACTTCTGGCAGAGAATTCTGATGCGATCGGACTGCTGCCGCAGCCTTTTGTTACAGCAGCATGTGCACAGAATGATGCCTTGTCCGTTATTATGGATATGAATGCTGAGTGGGAGAAGCTGCAGGGAGAAAACGGAAGCCGCCTTGTAACGGGTGTAACAGTTGTAAGGAATGAATTCCTGCAGGAACATGAGAATGCAGTAGCTGCTTTTATGGAAGAACATAAGGCAAGTGCAGAAAGCATGAACACAGATGTAGAAAACGGTGCCAAACTTGCAGTAGCTTCTGAAATCATTGCAAAAGAGCCGATCGCACTGAAAGCAATTCCGAAATGTAACATTACCTATATTGATGGAAATGAGATGAAGCAGGCACTGTCAGGTTATCTGCAGGTATTGTATGAACAGAATCCGGAATCAGTTGGTGGAGCACTGCCACAGGATGATTTCTATTATATTGCAGAGAAATAATATATTTATGAAGAAACGGAACAAATATCAATTTAGAAAAATATACATTATTCTGGGCTGGCTGATCATTTGGCAGATACTTAGTCTGTTGGTGGGTAATTCCATTCTTCTGGTAGGACCTCTGGAAACGGGAAAAGCACTGGCAGTACAGGCTGTTACAGTAAGATTCTGGCAGACGATAGGTTGTTCCTGGCTGCGGATTGCAGCAGGTTTCTTTGCGGGCGCTGGCGCGGGGCTTATATTGGCTGCTGCCAGTGCCCGTTTTCCGGTTATGGAGGAAATACTGTCGCCTGTGTTTGCATTGATCAAGGCAGTGCCGGTTGCTTCGTTTGTTGTCCTTTTTCTGATCTGGTGGCATTCAGATATATTGTCAGTAGCAATCAGCTTCTGCGTTGTATTGCCCAATATTTATATCAGTACTCTGGAGGGAATCCACAGTACAGATGGCAGACTCTTGGAAATGGCAAAAGTATTCGGATTGAGCAGACATGATACCTTTTTCTATTTATACAGACCTGCACTGAAACCGTTTCTGGACAGCAGCATCAGAATATCAGTCGGACTGGGCTGGAAATCAGGTGTTGCAGCGGAAGTCATTGGAACACCTGCATTTTCCATAGGAGAGCGGTTGTATATGTCCAAGATTTATCTGGAAACGGCAGATGTGCTGGCATGGACCGCGGTAACGATACTGCTTAGTGTATTATCAGAAAAGGCACTGCTCTGGTTATGGAACCGTTTCTGCAATTGGACACCTGCCTGTAAAGGAACGGCAGTATCACAGGAAAATCACCCTTTGGACAGTCCTTCCCTTATAATGGAAAAGGTGGAAAAAAGCTATGATGGTAAAAAAATCATAGACGGATTCAACGCACAGTACAGCAAAGGAGAAACAGCGTGTTTTATGACACCATCAGGAAGTGGTAAAACTACGCTGTTGCGGCTTATTGCAGGCCTTGAGCAGCCGGACGTGGGAAACATATATCGAAACGGCAGAGTCGGTATGGTATTTCAGGAGGACAGGCTGTGTGAGGAATACAGTGCCCTTATCAATGTGTCAATGATAACCGGTGATACTGGCATCGCCAGACAGCATCTGCTGCAGTTACTTGAAGAGGATGATATCATCAGACCATGCAGAGAACTAAGCGGTGGGATGAAACGAAGAGTTGCGATCGCAAGAGCTTTTGCATCCCAAAGTGATATTCTGCTGCTGGATGAACCGTATACAGGCCTGGACGGTGCTACAATAGAGAAAGTGCAGAGGTATATGGAACAATACCGGAAAGGGCGTACGATACTGATGGCTACACATATCAGGCAGCAGGGTGCACAGAACGTGTAACAGGAAGGATGGAATGAATGGATACGAGAGTTGCTTTGATGGGTATAATCGTGGAAAATACAGAGTCAGTAACAGGACTGAATGCCCTGCTGCATGAATATGGTGAATATATAATAGGAAGAATGGGAGTTCCCTATAGAGAAAAGAACATGAATATTATCAGTGTTGCAATTGATGCCCCGCAGGAGAAGATCAGTGCACTTTCCGGTAAGGTGGGCATGCTTCCCGGTGTTACCAGTAAGGTGATCTACAGCAGAAAAGAAGGTTAAAATATATATATTACATAAAAAAATCATGAAATACTTTCCTTTTTAAAACTGCTATGCTATAATTGTAGAATGACTGTGAGTATGGGTGCGTGTCAGCATATGAAAGGCTGTGTACTTATATCACGATATTTCACTATGAAATCGATCAAAATGCATGTAACGGTTCAGAACAGGTTCGGATAGCGTATGCTCGTAACTAATATCGTACTGAATAGTTACGGATGTGCAAAATGTGAATCACGAATGTGAAAATAATTCTAGGAGGAAAAGAGAAGAAATGAGTTTACAGGTTGAAAAGTTAGAAGGAAATATGGCTAAGCTTACTATAGAGGCATCTGCTGAGGATTTCGAGCAGGCAATCGAGAAGGCTTATCAGAAAGAAAAGAACAAGATCAGCGTTCCTGGTTTCCGTAAGGGTAAGGTTCCCCGCCAGATGATCGAGAAGATGTATGGTAAGGAAGTATTCTATGAAGAAGCAGCTAATTTTGTAATTCCTTCTGCATATGCAAAGGCAGTAGATGAGTGTGAAGAAGAAATCGTATCCCAGCCTACAATCGACGTTGTACAGGCAGAGGCAGGCAAGCCTTTCATCTTTACAGCAGAAGTAGCACTTAAGCCTGAAGTTAAGCTTGGAACATACAAGGGTGTTAAGGTTGAGAAGACAGACGTTACAGTAACAGATGAAGATGTAGAAGCCAAGCTCAATCAGGAGAGAGAGAACAATGCAAGAACAATCACTGTAGAAGACAGAGCTGTTAAGGATGGCGATATGACAGTGATCGACTTCGAAGGATTTGTAGACGGTGTTGCATTTGAAGGTGGTAAGGGTGAGAATTATCCTCTTACAATCGGTTCCGGTTCTTTCATTCCTGGTTTTGAAGAGCAGTTAGTTGGCGCAGAACTGAACAAGGAAGTAGAAGTAAATGTAACATTCCCTGAAGATTACCATGCAGAAGAACTTGCTGGCAAGCCTGCTGTATTCAAGTGTACAGTTAAGGAAATCAAGGAGAAGGAACTTCCAGAGTTAGATGATGAGTTTGCAAGCGAAGTATCTGAATTTGATACACTTGCTGAGTACAAGGAAGATGTTAAGAAGAAATTAGCAGAGAAGAAAGAAGAAGAAGCTAAGAACGCTAAGGAAGAAAAAGTAATCGATGCTATTATTGAAGGTGCTGAAATGGTAATTCCTGAGGCAATGATCCTCACACAGCAGAGACAGATGGCTGATGATTTTGCACAGAGATTACAGATGCAGGGTCTTTCTATTGACCAGTACTTCCAGTTCACAGGTCTTACACGTGAGAAGTTCTTAGAACAGATGAAGCCACAGGCTGAGAAGAGAATCAAGACAAGACTTGTATTGGAAGCAGTTGCAGATGCAGAGAAGTTTGAAGTAACAGAAGAAGAATACAAGGATGAACTGCAGAAGATGGCTGATGCATACTCCATGAAGATTGAAGAGATTGAAGATATGGTTGGTGCTTTCGAACAGAAGGCAATCAAGTCTGACCTTAAGATCAGAAAAGCTGTTGATTTTGTAGTTGCACAGGCAAAGGAAAAGAAATAAAATAGAATTAGACAGATTTAAGTAGAACTGGAGGTAAGTCACATGAGTTTAGTACCGTATGTCATTGAACAAACGAGTAGAGGCGAACGTTCTTATGATATCTATTCCAGATTATTGAAGGAACGTATTATATTTCTTGGGGAAGAAGTGAATGAGACAACTGCCAGTCTGACAGTCGCACAGCTTTTATTCTTGGAAGCAGAGGATCCAAGCAAGGATATTCAGCTTTATATTAACAGTCCTGGCGGTTCTGTAACTGCCGGTATGGCAATTTATGATACCATGCGTTATATCAAGTGTGATGTTTCCACAATCTGTATTGGTATGGCAGCCAGCATGGGTGCATTCCTGTTAGCAGGTGGTACTCATGGTAAGAGATATGCGCTTCCAAATGCAGAGATCATGATTCATCAGCCTCTTGGTGGTGCACAGGGTCAGGCAACAGAAATAGAAATTGCTGCCAAGCATATCTTACAGACCAAAGAAAAGCTGAATAAGATTCTGGCAGAGAACTGTAATCAGCCTTATGATGTGATCGCAGCAGACACAGACAGAGATAATTGGAAGACTGCACAGGAAGCTATGGAATATGGCTTGATTGATCAGGTAATTACTTATAAGTCTGACAGCAAAGCAAAGGAAGACTAAAACCTATAGTAGATAGTAAAAAGGGAGACGCGGAATGGCTGGAAAAAGCACTGATGGAAAGGTAAGATGTTCTTTCTGCAATAAAACACAGGATCAGGTCAGAAAACTGATCGCAGGCCCTGCAGGTGTATATATCTGTGATGAGTGTGTAGATATCTGTGCTGATATTATTGAGGAAGAATACGAAGATGAGCCGGTCGGCAACAGCATTGACATTAATCTCTTAAAACCGGTGGAAATCAAGGATTTCCTTGATGATTATGTAATTGGTCAGGATGAAGCCAAGAAAGTTCTGTCTGTAGCTGTTTATAATCACTATAAGCGTGTTATGGCACAGAAGGATCTTGATGTGGAATTACAGAAGAGCAATATCATCATGTTAGGACCTACAGGTTCTGGTAAGACTTATCTGGCGCAGACTTTGGCAAAGATCATTAATGTACCATTTGCAATTGCAGATGCTACGACACTTACCGAGGCAGGCTATGTAGGTGAAGATGTAGAGAATATTCTGTTGAAGCTGATCCAGGCTGCAGATTATGATGTAGAACGTGCTCAGTATGGTATCATCTATATTGATGAAATTGATAAGATTACCAAGAAGAGCGAGAATGTTTCCATTACCAGAGATGTTTCCGGTGAGGGTGTACAGCAGGCTCTGTTAAAGATTATCGAAGGTACAGTAGCCAGTGTTCCACCTCAGGGTGGAAGAAAGCATCCACATCAGGAACTGATACAGATTGATACGACTAATATTCTCTTTATCTGTGGTGGAGCTTTTGATGGTCTTGATAAGATCGTGGAAGCGAGAATGGACCGTACATCAATCGGCTTTAACAAAGAAATTGCTGATAAGACTGAGCAGGATATCGGTGAAGTATTCAAAGAGGTAACGCCTCAGGATCTGACTAAATACGGTCTGATTCCAGAGTTTGTTGGCCGTGTGCCAATCGTGGTATCTCTTGAAGGACTTGATAAGGCAGCGCTTGTGCGCATCTTAAGAGAGCCGAAGAATGCTTTGATCAAGCAGTATCAGAAATTATTCGAACTGGATGATGTAAAGCTTAGTTTCGAGCCTGATGCAATTGATGCAATTGCAGATAAGGCGCTGGAGAGAAAGACCGGAGCAAGAGGTCTTCGCTCTATTATGGAAAATATAATGATGGATGTTATGTACGAAATTCCTTCTGATGATACAATTGAAAGTTGTGTTATTACAAAAGAATCAGTTGAAGGAAACAGTCAGCCTTTCATTGTACATCGTGAATCGGCGAGAACCGAACGCGAGAAAAAGGCGAGATAAGTAAAGACATGCATGAATTAGAAACGCCGCCTACAATAAGGCGGCGTTTTGACACCTTAAGTAACCGACGGAAGGGATGCGCAGTATGCGTGAAAATGTGAATAAGAATGAATGAAATAAATAGCACACAATTAGAACTGCCTTTGGTAGCATTACGGGGGCTGACGGTTCTGCCGGATATGATTATTCATTTTGACTTGACCAGAAAGTTCTCTAAGGCAGCGGTTGAGCATGCCATGACAGAAACACAGCAGATTTTTCTGGTTGCACAGAAGAATCCGGAGCAGGAAGAACCCAAGGCAGAAGATCTGTATCAGATGGGAACAGTGGCTCTGGTAAAGCAGATCACCAAGTTACCTAATGATGTTGACAGAGTATTAGTTGAGGGACTTTATAAAGCAAAAATGACAAAAACAAATGACTGCGAAGGAGAATATTTCAACGCTGTCATTGAGAAGATAGAAAATACACAGGAGTCTATGGACGAAGTAGAAGAAGAGGCAATGAGCCGTTCTTTGAAAGAAGTGTTTGCTACATATGTGAAATTTTACCCTAAGATAGGTAAGAGTCTTGGAAAATATTTCAGTGAACCGAATAAACTTTCATTTCTGGTAAATCAGGTAGCAATCAATGTACCGTTGACTTATGAGCAGAAGCAGGAATTACTGGAAACAACGGATTTGAAAGAGCAGTGTACTCTTTTGATCACAATGTTGATGAATGAAGCACAGATTGCTTCTATCCGTTCCCAACTTGCAGCTAAGATAAAAGAAAAAATCGATAAGAATCAGAGAGATTATATACTTCGGGAACAACTGGATTATATACGTGGAGAACTGGGGGACAAGGATGAGGATTCGGAACTTGCACAGTTCACGGAAGCGCTGGAGAAGTTAAAGGCTGATAAAGAAGTCAAGGATAAGATCAAAAAGGAAATTTCACGATATAAAACGATCATGGGCGCAAGTTCGGAGAGCGCTGTAGAGAGAGCTTATATTGAAACACTTCTCGATCTGCCATGGAATAAGGTATCGAAAGATACGATCGATATGGATAAAGCGGAAGATGTTTTAAATCGTGACCATTATGGACTGGAAAAGGTGAAAGAACGTATTTTGGAGTATTTGGCAGTAAGAGCACTTACCAGTAAAGGTGAAGCACCAATCCTGTGTCTTGTAGGCCCTCCAGGAACCGGTAAGACCTCTATTGCCAAGTCGATAGCAGATGCGTTGAACAGGAAGTATGTGAGGATATGTCTGGGAGGTGTCCGTGACGAGGCAGAGATCAGAGGACATAGAAGAACCTATATTGGTGCAATGCCGGGCAGGATTGCAAATGGATTACGTCAGGCAGGAGTAGGGAATCCGCTTATGCTGTTGGATGAAATCGATAAGGTAAGCAGCGACTATAAGGGAGATACTTCGTCAGCCTTGTTAGAGGTACTGGACCCGGAGCAGAATAGCCATTTCAGGGATCATTATGTGGAATTGCCACTTGATCTGTCCAAGGTATTGTTCATTGCTACCGCAAATGATGCCGGTAATATTCCACGTCCTCTTCTGGATAGAATGGAACTGATCGAAGTCGGAAGCTATACTGCAAATGACAAATTCCATATTGCAAAAGAACATCTGCTGGAGAAAGAATTATCCAGAAACGGACTGTCTAAGGAACAGCTTACGATCAGTGACAGTGCACTCAAAGACATCATAGAGCATTATACCAGAGAAGCCGGTGTCAGAGGACTGGAGAGGACAATAGGAAGTATCTGCCGTAAAGCAGCCAGAGAAATTCTTCAGAAAAAGAGTACCAGTGTACATGTGACGGGAAGAAATCTGGAGAAATATCTTGGTAAACCGAGATTCCGTGCTGATATGGCGAATGAATCGGATGATGTAGGTATCGTAAGAGGACTTGCCTGGACCAGTGTTGGTGGAGATACTTTACAGATAGAAGTCAATATTATGGCTGGTAAAGGTGAAGTTGTCCTGACAGGTCAGCTTGGTGATGTCATGAAGGAATCTGCAATGACCGGAATCAGTTATATCCGTTCTATTGCAGATCAGTATAAGATTGCTCCTGATTATTTCAAGGAACATGATTTTCATATTCATATACCGGAAGGTGCAGTGCCAAAGGATGGACCTTCGGCAGGAATTACCATGGCGACAGCGGTATTATCTGCAATTACGCAGATACCTGTTAAATGTAAAGTAGCAATGACAGGTGAAATCACGCTGAGAGGCAGAGTGCTTCCGATCGGTGGACTGAAGGAGAAACTGCTGGCTGCTAAAACGGCTGGAATTACAAAAGTATTAGTCCCAAAAGATAATGAAAAAGATGTGGAAGAAATCAGCCGTGAGATCAAGGCAGGAATGGAAATCGTATATGTAGAGCATATGGAAGAAGTAATAGAGAATGCTTTTGCAGCCAGACTCAGGAAGGCAGGAGCAGTCAGACGTAAGAAAGGAGCATCAGATGGTAATTAAGAATGTCAGTCTTGAAACAGTAATAGGAGTTACCAGTAAGATACCTGATAATCAGATGCCTGAAATTGCATTTGCAGGCAAAAGTAATGTAGGCAAATCATCCCTGATCAATGCGTTGATGAACCGCAAGTCTCTGGCAAGAACCAGTTCACAGCCAGGTAAGACGCAGACGATCAATTTTTATAACATCAATGATGAGTTATATTTTGTTGACCTTCCGGGTTATGGATATGCCAAAGTCAGTCAGCAGGAAAAAGAAAAATGGGGTAAAATGATCGAAAAATATCTGCATCGATCCAAAGTACTTCAGGCAGTGTTCCTTCTGGTAGATATCAGACATGAACCTTCAGCAAATGATAAACAGATGTATGAGTGGATCATGGCAAATGGTTATCATCCTATTGTCATTGCCACCAAATTAGATAAGATCAACCGCAGCCAGGTAGCCAAACAGGTAAAAATCGTAAAGCAGGGGCTGGGCGTAGATAAGGATACCATTGTAATTCCCTTTTCAGCAGAAACAAAACAGGGCAGAGAGGAGATTTATGATCTGATCGATCAGTTGATACAGCAGGAAGAAGTTACTGAGTAGAGCAAGGGGGCGCGCCTATGAAAAGGCAGTATCAGAAGAATCTGAAATTAGTAGTCAACCTGTTGGTGTATGCAGTGATCATATTGTTATGCATTGTACTGCTACCAAGAGTTTTAGTTTTTTTTATGCCATTTGTTGTAGGGTGGATCATTTCCTGTATGGCAAATCCACTGGTACATTTTCTGGAGCATAAGATTAAGATCCGGCGTAAGGCAGGGACAGTAATGGTGATCGTAATGGTAATTGGCGCTGTTGTAGGAGCCTGTTATCTGGTGCTTTCCATTCTGGCGAAACAGTTAATCGGATTTGTTGGAGAAATACCGCAGATGTGGGAAAGTCTGCAGAAGGACTTTACACATTTTGGTACACTGGTAAATCACTGGACTGTGAACCTTTCCCCGGATCTGGTAGAGAAACTGAATGATCTGGGTAATTCCATAGGAACTGCGATCAGTGATTTTGTGGGGAATACACAGGCTTTTTCAGTGGAAGGTGTAAGCGGAATGGTTGGCAGTATAGCCAATGTGGCAATCAGTGTGGTAATGTGTCTGCTGTCATCATATTTCTTCATTGCAGACAGGGAATATATGCTTGCGCTGGTAGATAAGATCATTCCGAAAACGATCAGACATAAGTATGATATATTCTACAACAGTATGAAACAGGCATTTGGCGGATATATCAAGGCACAGTTCTTTATAGAGATCAGAATTTATATTTTGATATTGATAGGACTTTTCATATTAAGGATAGATTATTCATTCCTGATCGCACTGGCAATTGCTTTTCTGGATTTCCTTCCATTCTTTGGAAGTGGTGCAGTATTCTGGCCGTGGGCGATCATCAAGCTGTTAGGCGGTGACTATGTGCGTGCAGCAGGATTCATGATCATATGGGGAGTGGGGCAGTTTGTAAGACAGCTTATACAGCCTAAGATCATGGGAGATTCTATCGGAATGGAACCGATTCCTACCCTGTTTCTTTTGTTCATTGGTTACAAACTGGCTGGTGTAGGAGGAATCATTCTGGCAATTCCTATAGGAATATTACTGGTGAATATGAATGAGGCGGGGATTTTTGATACACCCAAAATGTGCATCAGACTTTTGATAGCGAACTTGAATTCCTATAGAAAATTGACAGAGGAAGATATGGCTGTGCTTCAAAAAGAAGAAAAGCCAGATGAAAAGAAATAAATGCAGGAAAGGCATGGTTATTCGGAGTGCGTAATTTTAAAATTGTGATACAGTACGAAGGAACAAAATATCAGGGCTGGCAGAGACAGGAATCAACAGGAAATACCATTCAGGGTAAGTTCGAGGCAATTTTATCTAAAATGACGGGAAGCAAGGTACAAATAGATGGTTCCGGAAGAACGGATGCGGGTGTACATGCATATGGACAGGTTGCTAATTTTAAGATTAATACACATATGAGTGCGCAGGAGATCCTGGAATATATCAATCGCTATTTGCCGGAAGACATCGGAGTCATTGAGATCAGGGAAATGCCTGAGAGATTTCACAGCCGTCTGAATGCGGTAGGTAAGACCTATCGGTATCGAATCTGGAACAGTGATCTGCCCTGTGTTTTTGACAGACGGTATGTATATGAGTTTCCACAGAAGCTGGACATAGAAGCAATGAGAAGAGCGGCAGCATATTGTATTGGCAGACATGATTTTAAAGCATTTACTTCGAACAAAAAGAGTAAGAAATCTACGGTCAGAACAATAGAATCCATTGAAATACAGCAGAGTGGACCGGAAATTGTGATCACATATAAAGGAGATGGATTCCTTTATCATATGGTTCGCATCCTTACGGGAACTTTAATAGAAGTTGGACAGGGAACACGACGTGTGGAAGAAATGGAGAGACTGATTGCTTCAGGGACAAGAGAAATGGCGGGTGCATTGGCACCTGCCAAAGGATTGGCGCTGATGGAAGTCAGGTATTAGATTCTGTATGAGCAGGTTGCCCTAACAGATTCAAGATCGTTTCGATAACGATAGTACGCATGCGTTCAGGATTTAATCCGGGATGCTTGTGAAATGTCAGTTCATGGCTGAGGGAGTCTACCATATTGTATATAATATGGGTTTTCTCAGCCAGATCGACAGGACTGTATCCTGCTTTGAGCAGAAACTCTTCTAACTGCATAGTAGTCTGCAATTCCATATCCAACATAATAGCAGCCACTTCCGAGTTCGTCATGGTAAGTGCTTCGATTTCCTTGTGTGCATGCATGAATATCCGGTGGGATTCTATCAGTGCATCTATTATTTTTTCCAGACTTGTCTTAGGGTCAAAAGGTAAATCAAATTCGTTGTATACAGGTATGAGCATTTTCGTACTGTATGCCTTTAATCCTTCTATAAAAATATCATGTTTATCTTTAAAATAACTGTATATTATACCGGTGGATACACCGGCAGCTTTTGCAATATCTGCAGTTGTTGTCTTTTGATAGCCATTTTCACACATCAAAAGAAATCCTACTTCAATAATTCTGTTTTTTTTCTCAATAGAACGTTTTTGCTGTGGTTCTCTGGTTTTTGTATCGGACATTCTGGTTACCATACCTTTCTGTGAGTCTGATCTTCAGGTGAATTTCTGTAACACAAATAATATGATAATATGGTTTTCTTTTTTTGTCAAATAATATGAATAAAATTTCACATTCATATTGACAGAGAAAAAAACAGGCGATATGATAAAAACATGAAATAAATTTCATATTTGAAATAGAAATATGGTTCGCAATACAGTAATCATGTTATAGAAAGAAATGAGGAGCAGGGATGAAAAAGAAACAGGTCATTAAAGTATTAGGAGTTGTTGTCATAATCGGAGCAGTAGCAGGAACAACGGCATTTGCCGGTAATTCCAGTATCAAAGTAACAACACAGCAGGTCACACAGGGGAATGTGGTCAGATCGATAGAAGTGGAAGGACATATTGAGACGGAGCAGGAAAAGGCATATTATGCACAGGTAACTGCACCGGTTGCTGAATTTGACTTAAAAGCAGGAGATGTTGTAAAAAAGGGAGATAAACTTGTAACATATGATACACAGGATTATGACCGAAGTGTAGAGCAGGCGCAGCTTCAGGCAAAGGCGGCACAGGCCGGGTATGCAGGGAGCGCAGCCCAGAGTCAGGAAATGACACAGGCATATGAAGAGGCACAGGCACAGGAGGCAATGTATCAACAGGCATATGAAGGTGCGCTGGAAAATGTAAATGATCTGCAATATAACATTGCAGTCGTTGCGGATGCAGTGGATGACAAAAGAGATGCCATCAACCGGGATATTGCTCAGGTAGAAATTGAAATTGCCCAGAAAAATGCCAAGGCAGCCGATTACGATGATGAGGACAGAAATGATTATCTGAAAGAGGCAGCACAGTTACAGATCAAACTTGCTACATTAAAAAAGAAACTTCTTGATCTGCCGGATAGTGGTGCAAAGCCAATAGAGGATCGTTACTTTAATGAAGCACAATATTATCTGAATGAGCTGGCAACGCAGAGGAGCCAGTTGCAACAGGAGATGCTGAGTACGAAGCATGCAGCAATGAACAGTTCGCAACTTGCACAGCTTGCCGCAAACGCTGAACTTGCCAAAACTACAGTACAGTGGAATGAGGAAGATGCAGCTAAGGCAGCAGAAGGAATCACAGCAGATGTAACAGGTGTCGTGAGTGGGATCAATGTAGAAGAGGATGCCTATGTTGCAGAAGGAACCAGGCTGTTCTCCGTTAAGGATATGGAACATGTTATGGCAGTCGTAGAGGTTACCAGTTACGAGATGGGACAGGTGGAAGTAGGACAGAAAGCCACAGTAGAAGCTGCAGGTGTGAGCTATGAAGGTACTGTATCCAAGATCAGAAGAGAGACAATAACTGATTCACAGAATAAAGCTAAATTGCAGGTGGAAATACATATTGAGAATCCGGGTGATAAGATTTATCTGGGTACAGATGTGGATGCAGTGATCCAAACAGGTGAAAGTGACAGTGTAATATTACTTCCCAATGATGCCCTTTATACCGATGATAATGGAGATTATTGTTATCTGCTGTCTAATGGAGTCATTGAGAAGCGTTATCTGACCTGTGGGATTGCAGATGCGCAGTATACAGAAGTGATAGAAGGACTTTCTCAGGGTGACAAAGTCATTACAGAAGCAATGACAGACGCTAATGTAGGAAAGAGTGCACAGGAGAAGTAATATGAGTGAAGCGTTTATTAAATTTGAGAAAGTGAGCAAGAAGTATGGTACTTCTGACAGAGTTTTCTATGCGTTGAAGGATGCCAGTTTTACCATTGATCAGGGAGAAATGGTGGTAATTCTGGGACCGAGTGGAGCTGGCAAAAGTACATTACTGAACCTTTTGGGCGGCATGGATGTGGCATCAGAAGGTACGATACTGTCATGTGGCGAAGATATTTCACACTATAATGATAATCAACTGACAAGTTACAGAGCAAGAAATGTAGCGGTAGTGTTTCAGTTCTATAATCTGATTCCCACGCTGACAGCATACGAAAATGTAGCATTAATGAAAGATATCGTAAATGATACAATGGATCCGAAACAGGCTTTGGAAGCTGTAGGACTGGGGGATCATATGCATCAGTTCCCGGCGCAGATGTCAGGTGGTGAACAGCAGAGGACTTCTATTGCAAGAGCGATAGCCAAGAATCCGAAGCTGCTGTTGTGTGATGAACCTACAGGCGCATTGGATACCAATACGGGACGTGATGTGTTGGAACTTCTGGTCAGCATGAGCCGTGAACAGAAGAAAACAGTTGTGATGGTCACACATAACAGCTTCTTTGCAGATATTGCAGATAAGGTGATCCGTGTAAAGAATGGCGGTATTGAGTCCGTTACGATCAATGAACATCCCAAGGATGCGAGCGAGGTGAGCTGGTAATGCTGAAAAGAAAGCTTTTAAGAGATCTGTGGCAGAACAGAACACAGTTTATTTCCATATTTTTGATGGCTTTTCTGGGATTATTCGTATTCGCGGGAATTGATGCGGAAAGTACAGGAATTGGAGTGTCTACAACACAGTATTATGAAGAAACGGATCTGGCGGATAACTGGGTGATGGGAAGCTCTTTCAGTACAGATGAAGTGAAGAAGCTGGAAGCACTGGATCAGGTTTCTGTTGTTGACCGCAAACTGGTGTTGGATGGCAAAGCCAAAGTAGGTGAAGGAGAAGGACCTACGATGGAATTTAATTTTATGGAAAGCATGAACTGTTCCCTGCCTTATGTAAAGGAAGGAGAACCCTTTGATGTTGACAAGGATGGTGTATGGATCGAAGAACTTTTTGCAAAGACATGGAATCTGAAAGTAGGAGATTATGTACGGTTTGAATATGAGGGAATACAGTTCACCGAACAGATACGGGGAATTATCATTCATCCGGAGTATATCTTTTATTCATTAGACAGTAACAGCATGATGCCCAATTATGGAACATATGGTTATGCATATATGTCTTCAAAGGAATATCCCATACAGGAGCAGCTCTATTATAACTATCTTGTGATCAGGCAGACCGGAGAAGTTGAAACATCAGCAGAATCTCTGGCTTTTAAAGAACTGGTCAAAGCTACACTGAATCGACAGAATATTGTAGTCCTGGACAGAAACCAGAATGGCGGTATAGAAGCAATTGCTTCAGAACAGTCACAGCATGCTGCAATGGGAATCATGTTCTCAGCAGTATTTTTACTGATCGCAGTTATGGGTATCGTGACAACGATGACACGTATGACATCCAATCAGAGAATACAGATCGGAACACTGAAAGCACTGGGATTCAGTAAGGGCAGAATTACATGGCACTATGTATCATATGGTATTGTCATCAGTGCATTGGGCAGTCTGGCAGGAACAATAATTGGATATTTATATCTGCCACTTTTATTTTTGCAGAGCATGACTGCATATTATATTTTACCACAATGGACGACACAGGTGTCAGTAAAGACATACTATGCGATCGCACTTTCCATATTGGTATCTTCCATAGTAAGCTTCCTTGCATGTCGCAGGGAATTAAAGGATATGCCTGCAATTACTCTGAAGCCGGCAGCACCTAAGAATATGAAACATTCTATGCTGGAAAAAAGCCGCATGTGGTTGTCACTGAATTTTTCAACACAGTGGAATTTCAGAGATGTACTGAGAAACAAGGCAAGAAGCATTATGGGAATCGCCGGTGTTGCAGGATGTACCATGCTTTTATTATGTGCTTTTGGATGTAAGGACTGCGTGGATAAAATCGTAGTATGGCAGTATGGAGAATTAACAACAGGACAGTACAAAGTGGTATTTGGACAACAGGTTTCCAATCTGGAGAAACGACAGTATAATCAGGAATTCAAGGGACAACTTGTTCAGGAAGGCAGTTGTGAATTCAAAACAGATACTCTGGTTAAAAAGGGTATGATCACGGTGTTGGATGATGGAAATTACCTGCATTATCAGAATTACGAAGGGGATGAGATCAGGCTTCCGCAAAATGGAATAGCAATGTCTGCCAAGATGGCAAAGGTGCTTGGACTGGAAGTAGGCGATTTTGTTGAATGGCATATTGTAGGGGAGAAGAACTGGGAGAGAAGCAGGATCACATCACTTTACAGAACTCCGACAGGACAGGGCATTACATTACCCAGAGCAGCTTATGAAGCATTGGAATATGATTTTAATCCGACATCTTTCTACACTAATATGACTATTCCGCAGTATGTCAGAGATAGTGATGATATATCTGGTGTGATCAGTATTGATCAGTTAAAGCATGATCTGGATGATAATATGGAAACCATGAATCTGATGATCGGAATTCTCATCATAGCTGCAGTGCTGCTTGGAATCATCGTACTTTATAATATGGGGGTTCTTTCTTTCATGGAAAAGACCAGGGAAGTTGCTACACTGAAAGTCCTTGGCTTTTCCTCAGGAAAAATCCGCAGAATACTCAGACAGCAGAATAACTGGATTACGATAATAGGAATTATAGCAGGACTGATCTTGGGATACCAGTTCCTGGATATTATTATGCAGACGATGTCAGAAGATAATGATATGCCAACAGTAGTTTATCTGGCATCCTATATATACGCTATTATTGGAACATGGCTGACTTCTACAGGAGTTAACTATATGCTTTCCGGAAAGGTAAAGACGATATGCATGGTAGATGCCTTAAAGGGCGTGGAATAGATTTGTATATTTGTATATAATAAAAGACTTTATTCTTTGAAAATCATGTGATAAGATGTAACTATTCAGAAACCCATTCACAAAAAGATGTGTTTTGCAGATGTATCTGAATTGTTACGAAACTACCAGGAGGAGCATTATGAGTGAATTAGATAAGAATATCGAAGCGGAAAGCCAGGAGAAGGAAGTCGTTTCCAAGAATTTTATCGAGCAGATTATAGATAAAGACCTCGCAGAGGGGGTATATGATACCGTTCATACAAGATTCCCACCGGAACCTAACGGATATCTGCACATCGGCCATGCCAAGAGTATTATTTTAAACTATGGTCTGGCAAAAGAATATGGTGGAAAATTCAACATGCGTTTTGATGATACGAATCCGACAAAGGAGAAAGTAGAATTTGTAGAGTCTATCAAGGCAGATATTGCATGGTTGGGTGCTGACTGGGAAGACAGACTGTTCTTTGCTTCTGATTATTTTGATCAGATGTATGAAGGTGCAGTTAAGCTGATCAAGAAGGGAAAGGCTTACGTATCAGATCTGTCAGCAGAGGAGATCCGTGAATATCGTGGTACACTGACAGAGCCTGGAAAGGAAGATCCATCCAGCAACAGAAGCGTTGAAGAAAACCTTGCACTTTTTGAAGATATGAAGAATGGCAAGTTTGCAGATGGCGAGAAAGTGCTCCGTGCAAGAATTGATATGGCATCTCCTAATATGAACATGAGAGATCCTGTTATTTATCGTGTGGCACATATGACTCACCACAGAACCGGTGATAAGTGGTGCATTTATCCTATGTATGATTTTGCGCATCCTATTGAAGATGCGATCGAAGGCATTACTCATTCTATCTGTACACTGGAATTTGAGGATCACAGACCACTCTATAACTGGGTAGTAACAGAGCTGGAATATCCACATCCACCTAAGCAGATCGAGTTCGCCAAGTTATATCTGACCAATGTGGTAACAGGTAAGCGATATATCAAAAAGCTGGTAGAGCAGGGTATTGTTGATGGTTGGGACGATCCCAGACTGGTATCTATCGCAGCACTTAGAAGAAGAGGTTTCACACCGGAATCAATTAAGAAATTCGTAGAATTAGGTGGTATCAGTAAGGCAAATTCTTCTTCTGACTATGCAATGCTTGAGTACTGTATCCGTGAAGATCTGAAGCTCAAGAAGCCCAGAATGATGGCAGCACTTGATCCTGTGAAGTTAGTGATTGATAACTATCCGGAAGGAGAGGTTGAATATCTGGAGGTAGCGAACAACCTTGAAAATGAGGCACTTGGCACCAGACAGGTTCCATTCTGTCGTGAACTCTACATTGACAGGGATGACTTTATGGAAGAACCTCCTAAGAAGTATTTCAGACTTTTCCCGGGTAATGAAGTTCGTCTGATGAGTGCATACTTTGTAAAATGTACAGGCTTTGAGAAAGATGAGAACGGTAAGGTGACGGTAGTTCACTGTACTTATGATCCAGAAACCAAGCAGGGCAGCGGTTTTACCGGAAGAAAGGTAAAAGGAACGATTCACTGGGTTCCTGCACCTTATGCAGTTAAGGCAGAAGTACGTCTGTATGAGAATATTATTGATGAAGAAAAGGGTGTATATAACGAGGATGGTTCACTGAACCTGAATCCTAATTCACTGACTGTATTAAAGGAATGTTATCTGGAGCCTGCATTAAAGGATGCCAAACCTTATGACAGTTTCCAGTTCGTAAGACAGGGATTCTTCAACGTGGACTATAAGGACAGCAAACCGGATGCACTGGTATTTAACAGAATCGTATCCTTGAAGAGTTCCTTCGTATTACCTAAGAACTAAAGGAGAACATGCATGAGATATAAATGTCTGGTGCTGGATCATGATGATACAGTAGTAAACAGTACGGCAAGTATTCATTATCCGGCTTTTCTGGAGGCATTGAAGATATTAAGACCGGGAGTGGAGCCGCTTACACTGGAAGAATATTTCAAAGAAAACTTTGATCCCGGATTCATAGAACTATGTCAGAACAGATATCATATGACCGATGCAGATCTGGAGATAGAAGTAGAATGCTGGAGAAAATATGTCGAGAATCATATTCCAAAGGCATATCCGGGCATGAAAGAAATCATTACCAGACAAAAAGAAGAGGGCGGCTACGTATGCGTAGTCTCCCATTCTTATGATTTCAACATCAGGCGTGATTATGAAGCCAATGGGCTGCCTGCTCCTGATATGATATTTGGATGGGAGTGTAAGCCTGAGCAGCGTAAACCTTCAACATATGCGCTGGAGCAGATCGCAGCGAAATATGGATTAAAGCCTTCGGAAATGGTCATGGTTGATGATCTTAAACCAGGATATGATATGGCGAAAAGTTTCGGAGCGCCTTTTATTGGAGCCGGCTGGGCTAATGATATTGATACGATCAGAAGCTTTATGCAGCAGAACAGCGATTATTATTTTACCGATATAAAAGAACTGGAGCAGTTCCTGTTTTCATAGGAATGCTCCAGTTTTTTATAAATTATACGGTTTCGTTTTCTTCTTCGTCTGTATCGTCAAAGAAGTCTTCGCTGTCAGAATCTTCTGCCTCATCAGTATAAGTGATGGATATAGAAGATGAGTTATCTTTTAGCTGTTCTTCAGACACAGGTGCTTGTGTTGTTTTTGTGTTCGCTTCTGATTCCGGAACAGGCTGAGTCATTTCTTCGATGATCTCTTTTGCCTTATCTAATTTCTCAGATACGTTAAAGTTCTCGATTTTTTCCTTTGTTTTATCAATTGTTTCAATTACCTTTTCACCAATAATTTCTTTGGCACTGTCAAGGTCAAGGGAAACGTAGGAACGATTTTTATTCGTATGAGATTCAAAGGACGGTTCCTCTGCATCATCGTCAAGGTCATCATCAAAATCGTCAAAATCATCTGCAGTATCAATATCCTTTAACGGGTCGTCCTGCTTCTTCTGAAGACAATAATAAGTTCCTGCTGCAACTGCACCGGCGAGAGCGCTGAACAATACAAGGCTGCCAAATTTCTTTGCCATAATGCATGCTCCTTTCCATGAGAAGTAATATGTAATAAATACATTTTAATACTATTTTATCAAAATGAAAAGTAAATATGTAATTTTTTTATTTTCATTGAAATATAGTTGCTATTATGTTAATATAAAATCGACCGGATAAGTCAATTAGAAGCATGCTGCAGGGAGGAATATGTACATGAATGAGAAATTCTTTGATCTATCCAGAGAAAAACAGGACCGTATGATAAATGGCGCGTTGGAAGTATTTGCCAGGAATGGATATAAACATGCCAGCACTGATGATATGGTGAAGGCTGTAGATGTGAGTAAGGGATTATGGTTCCATTATTTTGGATCGAAAGCGGGTTTGTATACTTTTGTGTACGGCTATAGTGTGAAATATATGCTTCTGGAGCTTTCTACAGTGGTAGATGCCAATGAGAAAGACTATTTTGAAATTGTCAGACAGATGGAATATACAAGGATGCGTGTCGGCAAAAATTATCCTTATATGAACCTGTTCCTTGAAGAAGCCCAAAAAGAAACAGATGAGGAGATTCTGGCACAGACAGAATCTGACCGTGTAATATTCAAAGAAAAACTGGATGCCATGTTAAAGAATGGTGAACTTGAAGGTATCTCTGAGAAAGTACAAAGAGAGCGCATCAAGAAAATGATCCGTTATACGATAGAAGGCGTAGTCAGGGATAAGACACTTCATTCCTCTGTAGAACCGGAAACGATTTATAAAGAAGTAAAGAATTATATTGATATGGTAAAGGCAATGGTAAAAGGAACAGACCAGCCGACTAAAGGAGAACCGATAGAAGCTTATGAAACAGTAGCTTCCTGAACAGAATGATAAAGGCAACTGCATGAAAACAGTTGCCTTTTATTATTTCTTTTGCTGATAAACAGGGGCAGCAGGATAACCACCCTTAAGTTTCTGCATGCCGCGTTGTACAGCATCTTTTGAATTTTTCCAGTCAGCATCCTGATTTTTATAATCAAATTTTTCAACAAGCCAGCTTACGTCTTCTCCCACACGTTGCATATTTTCCTGCATCAGTTTGAATAACGTGGAAAAAAACTCATCCTTTTGTTTGTCAGGAAGGGATTCACAGGCTGCCTGACACAGATCACCAAAATGAACAAGACAAAATCCTTTACTTTCTGCAAAACGCTTACGGAATGCCTCATCTTTTTTATACATAAAGAAGAAAGTATCCATATATCGAGCGTAAGTATCACGATACTGGTTACATATGTAGCAGGATTCCTGTTTGGCATATGTCCATGCAGTCATAGTATTATTGATTTCTCTGTTTTTCTTCATTCTGTCAAGAAAAGAAATTTTAGCCGGTTTAAAACGTTTGATCTCATTGTCCAGTTCCTGATTTATTTTGCGGAAATGCGTTTTAAGGATCCAGGCATTTCCTAATGTATTGCCATACTGGAACATCTTCTGAAAATGATAGCGGCAGAATCCTGCTTTATCAGTCATATCGCGAATATCACTTTCCATATAAGAAGAACCGGAACCCAATGTAAAATCCAGAAGATCCTGTTCGACCTTTTGCTCAATAAAACAAAAGGGACATTCATCATCTGCTGCAAATGCGTCATTTAAAGGAATTGTGTATAGTTGTTCTTTCATGGGAGTCCTTTCTATTGGTTATAAGTTATATTTGGTAAGCATTTCCTTGCAAAATGAGATGTTTGACAGTTCAGAAATCCTGTCCCGCTTCAAAACCATCCTCATAGGCTTCTTCACGAATCATTTCTTTATACCCGATTTCATCAAATTCAGATAGAATAGATCCCATAATCCGTAACCTCTCTTTCACAAGGATATCTGTTAAAATTTCTTGTTCAATACATGTATCGATTGCTTTTTCAATAGCCTGTTCTTTCGTATATTGATCAACTTGTTTCAGGTAATAACGTACCATATCTATGAATAATGCATATTCTTTTAGCTTACGGCATTTATTCAGCAGCTCCATATTATGCCCATAATTAATATTAAACATATGGGCTACAACTTCAACATCCGGAGAAACTGTAGGTTGCTGAAAAGCATCGGATAACCGAAGTTCTTTTTTATCTTCAAATATAATTTTAAATAACCGGTCTTTATATGTTCTGTTGACGGTTACGCTTTCTTCCATATATTTCCTCCAATATCGTATCATATATCTGCTGAAAGCGTAGTATTCTATTACTTGTATTATATGCTATCTTGATATTTTGTACAATGACTTTTGGGATCAGAATATAGATGTTGCCAGAACGGAATAGATGATAGTAATAATTGAGCCTTCAGCAGATGAAGGCAATTATGCATGCAAGAAAACCAGATTACAAGTTAAATGTAAAAACTCGTACTGAGATGTAAAAACTCATACAAAAAAGATGCAACAGTTTCTGTATTCTGTTGCATCTTTTTGCTTACACTTTATATATCGGCACATCTAAAAGAAATATTAGGGTATAAATTAAATTTTTTATGAAAATTTTAAATGTATATGCATGTCAAAAAGACTGTGCTGCTGTGCAACGCAGTCAAAGATGAATGATTATAGATCAGCATAATAACAATAGGATCGGCACCCTGTTTCCAGGCGTAATACCCGAAGATTTTTCTTAGGGAATGAGACCATTATAAACAGCCGTTGAAAGCGCTTTTTCAATTAGTTTTAGCAAGCCTGAATCCTGACAGAGATAAGTTGGGAGAGAGTCTTATTTATTGTTATGAGCATATAATTCGATTATATAATATGTTTGGACAGCCACAAATGGCAGAACCTTTTCGGCAAAAATATGAGGAATACCTAAAGGAAAGACAGCAGGTATTTGAACAAATGGCAGATTGCAATAAGATATATTAGGAATGCTTATGTTATAATATAGAGTAAAAGCCGTCACTAGGGCGGCTTTAAAAAGTTTTGCCCATTTATTGATTCCCCAGAGGCAATCGTCCTGCGTAGCAAGGTCTGCTTTACTTAAGTCTAGCACAAATATCGTGAATTTGTCACTATAAATTCGCTGAGTGTTTACATCCATGATTTGATTTTTCGAATAGAACAGAGGCTGCTCCGGGAAGGGGGTATAATGAAGGATGCCGATATGGATTGCCGGTTTGGTGTCAATATATTCTTCGCCATGTTCGAGGCTGTCATACATGTGGCAGAGGTAGCCGATAGAACGTTCTGGCCAGTCATGGTAATCGTTTACCTGCATTTCCAGATCTATCTGCTGATGAGTGTTTAGAATCATCTTAATATCAAGCTTATTTTTCTGGAAAAGGATACGGAACATGTAGTCGTTGGTCAGTCCGTATAAGATTTCACCTGTTGCTTCCTGCAGGGCAGGTGAAAAGGTTGTTTTTTGATTCATAAATATATAGTAATGCCTTTCAGATTATTTCAGACGTCTGTAGGAGCATTATAGAAATATAAGTCATGAATGTAATATCAAATGTAAAAACTCGTACTATCAAAAGCAAAAAGACTGACACAATATTGAAAAGACTGAAAAAATACGCTATACTTAAAGAAAATAGGATTAAAATATTTAATATCAGAAATGGAGGTTAGCAATGAGCCGTTTTTTGGTAGCAGGTTTTATTCAGATAGAAACAATTGTGAAAGTAGACAAATTACCGGTGCCGTATTCCTTTTTTACAAGTATTCCTGATATGATACATACGGATCTGGGCGGTGCAGGCTATAATGAAGCACGGGCGCTTACCTGGCTTGGAAATCAGGTAGATTTTATGAGTATGATCGGTAAAGATGTAGACTTCAGAGATATTGAGAAGCATGCCAATCAGGATGGAGGGCATGAACTGAATTTTGCATATGTATTGCCTAAACTGGAATCTATGCCTACATCAGTTATTATGTATGCAAATGGTGAGAAACAGATATTTGAAGATGTGAAAGATATCAGAACTGTAGAGTATGACAGGATTCTGTTTGAAAGACAGATTCAGGATAAGGACATGGTATTGATTTCTGACTGTAATTTCTGCCGGCCATTAATTGATCTGGCAAAAAGATATGATAAGCCACTGGCTGTTAATGTCAGAAGCATGCGCAGAGAGAAAAGCAAGCCCAAGGCTGATTTTCTTCAGGCAGCAGATATTCTTTATGTGAGTGATGATGATCTGGAATGTGATCCGTATGCGTGCATTGATGAATGCAGAGATCAATATGATCCGGAGATCATGATCGTTGGAATCGGCAGCAGAGGAGTTATTCTGTATACGAAACAGGATAACAGTATTCTGGAATATAAACCGGTCAAAACAGCAGAAATCGTCAATACAGTAGGAGCGGGTAATGCGATGTTCTCAGCCTTTCTGCATTATTATGTGAAGACCGGCGATGCGAAAGAAGCAATTAAAAATGCGCTGATGTTTGCGTCCTGCAAAATCGGTTACGTAGGAACTTCAAGAGGATTTATGACAGAGGAAGAAATAGAACACTGGAAAACTCTGATCTGGAAATAGATAAATAAAAAGACATGGAAAACAGCTCAATACTGTAGTCCATGTCTTTTTATAACTGGAATTATTCTTCATATATATAGCGTAGGAATGTTATGGCATTATCTATGCTGTCAGAATTTACGATAAAGCCAAAGTAGGCCGTCATACCGTCATAGTAATGGTACTCCTGTAATTTGGGAGCATCACTTACGTCAATACCAAGAGGTAAAGTTTCATTCGTTTCTTCGTTTGTATAGTAATAGAGCTTGTCTTTAAATTTATCCATCAGATCATCAGGAAGGATCGTGGTCACATCAGAAAATACTTCACTTTTTGAGTAATAATCAAAAGCTTCTTTGTCGCCGACAATAACATCCAGTTCCTTGGATGCAATGACAGCCATACTTTTCTCAATATCTATATATCCACTATACATATCGCCGCCAGATGCACTGTAACGCATGGTAGCATCAATATAGGCATCATGTTTCTTGGTATCTATACCGGCATATTCCACGAAATTATCCAGCAGTTCCGTACTGGAAGAATCTCCTATATTGTTAAAGAAATACGCTGCAAAAGCTGTATCATCAGGCGCTGTGATCATAGAGTAGGCAATATAACCTATCAGTATAACAACAGCAATGATGATGAGAGTTGCTTTCAGATAATATTCTTTAAAATACGCTGCCTTTTCCTTAAAGGGAGCATTTTTCAATTTTGCATTCTGTTCTCTGATCTCATCATGCATGTTTTGATTTTTGTCACGGTTTTTATTGTATACTTCCATTAATTTCACCTCATCCATATGATACTGCTACGAGCTGTAGTGTAGCGAGAGCGGGTCTGTGTTGCATTGTAAAATCTGTACAATTCGTGCCATTCTCTATCCCGTTTCGCAATTGCTTAATGATACTACTAATCATATATGTATGCAGGCAGGAATGTCAATGTAAGGGACTATTAATTTTTTCTAAATCTTGAAGATAACATTGATTTGTACTAAGATATAAAGTATTATTTGTAATAGACAGACCATTACTATATGGGGAATAGGAAGGATAAGACTTATGAATGACAGTTACAAAGAACTATTAGTAAGAAGAGAAAAAAGCACAAAGGATACGTTACTTAGGGTAGTGAGCATTATTCCTACTGTTTTAATAGGATTTCTTACACTTCTGACAGGTAATATCCTGTTCTTTATCGTAGCAGTAGCTTTTGGTGTTTTAGATTATTTTGTGTTCCAGTGGACAGATATCGAATATGAATATCTGTATCTGGACAAAGAGATTTCTATTGACAAGATTATGGCAAAGACAAGAAGAAAAAGAGTTCTTACCATTGATGTAAATAAGATTGAGATCCTGGCACCGGAGAAGTCATATCAGTTGGATTCTTATCGCAACAGACAGGTAAAGGCAATTGATTACAGTGCAGGTCACGATCTGCCGGATCAGAAACTTTATGTAATGTTCTATGAAGGCAGCCAGAAATATCTGCTGAATCTGACAGAGGATTTTGCCAAAACAGTGAAGGGAATTATTCCTAGAAAGGTATTTTTGGATTGACATTTTTGGCAGGTTTTTGTATAATCTTGGGCAATTAGAGTTTATATAATTTTTAGAATTTAGGAGGAAGAGAAATGGGTCAGATTATTGGCGAAGGAATTACATTTGATGACGTACTTTTAGTACCCAGCTATTCACAGGTAATTCCTAATCAGGTTGACTTAACAACATGGTTAACTAAGAAAATCAAGCTTAACATCCCTATGATGAGTGCAGGTATGGACACAGTTACTGAGCATAGAATGGCAATTGCCATGGCTAGACAGGGTGGTATCGGTATCATTCATAAGAACATGTCTATTGAAGCACAGGCAGAAGAGGTCGATAAAGTTAAGCGTTCAGAGAATGGCGTCATTACAGATCCTTTTTCCTTAACTCCGGAACATACACTTGCAGATGCAGATGCATTAATGGGTAAGTTCAGAATCTCAGGTGTTCCTATCACAGAAGGCAGGAAGCTTGTAGGTATTATCACCAACCGTGATCTGAAGTTTGAAACAGACTATACCAAGAAAATCAAGGAATCCATGACTTCTGAAGGTCTGATCACTGCAAAGGAAGGCATTACACTCGAGGAAGCTAAGAAGATCCTTGCTTCTGCAAGAAAAGAAAAACTTCCTATCGTAGATGATAACTTCAATCTGAAGGGACTTATCACGATCAAGGATATTGAGAAGACAATCAAATATCCTCTGGCAGCTAAGGATGCACAGGGCAGACTGTTATGTGGTGCCGGTGTAGGTATTACAGCCAATGTATTAGAGCGTGTTGCTGCACTTGTTGATGCTAAAGTCGATGTAGTTGTGCTTGACAGTGCTCATGGCCATTCAGAGAATGTATTGAAGTGCCTTAGAATGATCAAGGAGAAATATCCGGATCTTCAGGTTATTGCAGGTAATGTAGCAACTGGTGAAGGAACCAGAGCTTTGATCGAAGCCGGTGCAGATGCTGTTAAGGTCGGTATTGGACCTGGTTCTATCTGTACAACACGTATCGTTGCAGGTATCGGTGTGCCTCAGATTACTGCGATTATGAATTCTTATGCGGTAGCAAAAGAATATGGTATTCCTATTATTGCAGATGGTGGTATCAAGTATTCTGGTGATATGACTAAGGCTATCGCAGCAGGCGGTAATGTGTGCATGATGGGCAGCATCTTTGCAGGATGTGAGGAAAGCCCGGGAACATTTGAATTATTCCAGGGTAGAAAATATAAGGTATATCGTGGTATGGGTTCTATTGCAGCTATGGAAAATGGTAGTAAAGACCGTTATTTCCAGTCAGATGCAAAGAAACTTGTTCCAGAAGGTGTAGAAGGACGAGTTGCATATAAGGGAAATGTAGAAGATACTGTATTCCAGTTAATGGGTGGTCTTCGTTCCGGTATGGGTTACTGTGGAACATCTACCATTGAAGAACTTAAGGAAAATGGTAGATTTGTTAAGATTTCTGCAGCAGCTTTAAGAGAGAGCCATCCTCATGATATTCATATCACTAAGGAAGCACCAAACTATAGTGTAGATGAATAAACAATATAACAAATAGGAAAAGGGGGAAAATTGCTGTAGTCGAAGCAGTAATGTTCCCCTTTCTTTTATAGGAGATAACATGTATCTAAATGAGCTGGATAAGTACGACATAATTACCATTCAGGCGCATGATAATCCCGATGCAGATGCGATAGCAGCGGGCTATGCCTTGTATGTATATTTCAGGACAAAAGGCAAAAAAGTCACGCTGATCTATAGCGGACGGTATCGAATACAGAAGACGAACCTGCGGTTAATGATAGATAAACTGGAGATACCAATTGAGTACAGAGAAATGCAGGCTGGTCATATAGATGGATTACTGATCACTGTGGACTGTCAGTATGGAGCAGGCAACGTGTATCCTTTTACGGCAGATGCGATAGCGGTAATTGATCATCATCAGAAAGAAATCCATACGAATAATCTGGTAAGCTGGGAGATTGCATCGAATCTGGGAAGTTGTTCTACTTTAGTCTGGCGTATGCTTCTGGATGAACAGTTTCCGGTTAATGATGATATACGTTTGGGAACTGCCTTGTATTACGGATTATATCGTGATACAAATCAGCTCTCAGAAATATGCTACCCTCTGGATATGGATATGAGAGATTCGGTTAAGTATGATAAATATATCATTCAGCATTTGCGTAATTCGAATATGTCATTAAAGGAACTGGAAATAGCAGGAGTTGCCATGATCCGCTATATTTATAATGACAGATTTCATTATGCCATTATCCAGGCGCAGCCGTGTGATCCTAATTTGCTGGGGTTGATCAGTGATTTCCTGATCCAGGTAGATGAGCTTACTACATGTGTTGTATTCAATCAGTTGGAGGACGGTTATAAATTTTCTGTCAGAAGCTGTGTCAAGGAGGTAAGAGCCAGTGAACTGGCACAATTTCTGGCAGCAGATGTAGGATCAGGCGGAGGCCATGTGGAAAAAGCCGGTGGATTTATTTATCGCCGTAAATATGAAGAAAAATTTGCAGGGATTCATTCAGAAGAATATTTCAGTAAGAGAATGAACGAATATTTTGAAAGTTTTGATATACTGGATGCAGATAAAATTGATCTGGATACGAGTGATATGCAGTGTTATTATATCAAACCTCTTGTGATTGGCTATGCGGAGGCAGGGGCTCTGATCCCGATAGGAACGAAGGGTGTGATCCGAACACTGGAAGGTGATATTGAACTTGAGGCATCCAGGGATATGATCATTCTTATTAATGACGATGGCAAGGTAAAGGTGATATCGGGTTGTGAATTCCGTGATAATTACAAGGTAATTGGTCAAAGCTGTAATATGAATCCGGAGTATACACCCCGCCTTAGAAATCTGGAGAATGGAGATATACTTGATCTGATGACATATATGAAATCCTGCACGTATAAAGACAGGATACATGTTTATGCCAAACAACTGGAACATGGAATTAAAGTGTTTTCACAAAATAGTGAGTCTTATATGGTAGGGCGGACAGGAGATTATCTGGTTGTTACATGTGATAATCCACAGGACATCTATATGGTAGAAAAAGATACTTTTGATAAAAATTATCAAGAAATAGATTAAATTTAGTCATTGACGGCGCACTGACGCGTTACTATAATAAAAACGATAATTAAATATTTTTAATGCAGGTCATAAACCTGTTAAAGACTTTGATGGAGACAGTACTTATATCTGGAAAGTTACAGAGAGCCGTGGCAGCTGAGAAACGGTGCAAGTAGAGACATAAGGAATATCCCTCCTGAGTTGCAACGCAAAAGTGTGATGCACATGAGTAGACGTTGACGGTTTCCTCCCGTAAAAGAGGACGCATATGTTGGTATGTCGTAGATGGATCATTAGAAGAATTTCAGAGCTTCTGCCGTTTGCGGCAGAAGCTCTTTTTGCGCGAATAAGCAAAAACATGGTTCATGAATGAGTGAGTGAAACTCACAAGTTGTGTGTAAACCGGATTAGAAAGGAAAAGGTGTTTAGAATGAACAAAACAGTAGAAATCAGATGGCATGGACGCGGTGGTCAGGGGGCAAAGACAGCGGCACTTCTTCTGGCAGACGTTGCCTTTAAAACAGGGAAATATGTACAGGGGTTTCCAGAGTATGGACCGGAGAGAATGGGTGCACCAATTACTGCCTATAATCGTATCAGTGATGAACCGATCACCGTACATTCTAATATTTATGAACCCGATTATGTAGTAGTAGTAGATGAGAGCCTGCTGGAAACGATAGATGTGACGAAAGGATTGAAGAGAGAAGGAGCAGTTATCATTAATTCAGAACGTTCCAAAGAAGAACTCAGGAAACATCTTCATGGATATGAGGGGTCTGTATATACGGTAAATGCAAAGCAGATATCCATGCGTACACTTGGTAAGAATTATCCGAACTCTCCAATGCTGGCAGCGGCAGTAGCAGTATCCAATGTTATGGAGAGAAAGGCATTTCTGCAGGAAATGAGAGCATCTTTCCAGCATAAGTTTGCGAAGAAGCCTGAGGTCATCGATGGCAATATGCAGGCACTGGAACTGGCCTTTGAAGAAGCATGTTAATTATAGGCAAAAAGGAAAAGTGAGGATATACAACGTGATACAGGATAGAATCAATGAAAGAAGCCCGTGGCAGGATATCACAGAAGGAAATAAGATATTTGAACCTGCAACATCAAGAGAATTTAATACAGGAGAGTGGAGAACTGCAACTCCTGTTTTTGATAAGGAAAAATGTAAACAGTGTCTGCTGTGTGCACCGGTCTGTCCGGACTGTTCCATTCCGGTGACGAATGGAGTAAGAGATGAATTTGATTATGAGCATTGCAAGGGCTGTGGAATCTGTGCAAAAGTCTGTCCCTTCGGAGCGATTACAATGAGGGAGGGAAAGTGAAAAAACATATATAGTAGTTTTTTCACTTGGGAAATTGGTGCAGTGCACCAATTTACAGCTTATAGAAAGGTATGGTTATTAAAATGGCAATCAGAGAACGTTTATCAGGGAATGAAGCAGTGGCATATGCAATCAAACAGATCAACCCGGATGTAATGCCGGCTTTTCCGATTACACCATCAACAGAAATACCACAGTATGTGGCTGCTTATATAGCAAACGGCGAGATCGATACAGAATTTATCCATGTAGAAAGTGAACACAGTGCCATGAGTGCAACGATCGGTGCATCTGCTGCCGGTGCCAGAGCACTGACTGCAACCTCTTCCTGTGGTATGGCACTGATGTGGGAAGAACTGTATGTAGCTGCTTCCGACAGGTTACCTATTGTACTGGCACTGGTGAACCGTGCATTGACAGGTCCTATCAATATCAATGCAGACCATTCAGACAGTATGGGAGCCAGAGATACGGGATGGATTCAGATCTATGCAGAGTCCAATCAGGAAGTATATGATAATTTTCTGCAGGCATTTCCTATTGCAGAGCATGAAGGAGTCAAGCTTCCGGTCATGATCTGTCAGGATGGTTTCATTACCAGTCACGGTGTAGAGAATATACAGTTAGTAGAGGATGAACTGGTCAAAGAATTTGTAGGAGAATATAATCCGGAACATTATCTTCTCAATCCTTCAGAAACAATGGCAGTAGGACCTTATGCAGTATCCAATTATTATATGGAAACCAAACGTGCGCAGAGAGAAGCAATGCTTAATGCGAAGAAAGTTATTCTGGAAATGGCAGACCGTTTTGAAAAAATGACAGGAAGAAAGTATGGCTTTTTTGAAGAATACAGAATGGAAGATGCAGAATATGCGGTAGTGATCATTGGTTCTGCAGCCGGTACCTGCAAGGCGGCTATCGAACATATCAGACATACAACAGGTAAAAAGGTCGGATTGATCAAAATCAGGGTATTTCGTCCTTTCCCTGAAGAAGAACTGACACAGGCGCTGTCTAAGGTAAAAGCGGTGGCTATCATGGATCGTTCTGAGATGTTTGCAGCGACCAGTGGACCACTCGGTGCGGAAGTCAGAGCGGCCATGTATCAGGCGAAACTTTCAGCAGAGGTGGTAAATTATTTCTACGGCCTTGGAGGACGTGATATTACGGTAGAAGATTTTGAACAGGTGTATGACAATCTGGAAAAAATGTCGCAGACTCATATTGTAGAGGACATGTACAGTTACATCGGATTAAGGGAAAGGTAAACATATGGAAACAGCATATAATTTTAAAGAAGTAATGAGTAAACCTGAACGTTTGGCACCGGGACATAGAATGTGTGCAGGATGCGGTGGTACGATTGCAGTTCGTACAGTACTGAGAGCGCTGCATGAAGGAGACAGGGCAGTTATTGGTAATGCAACAGGATGTCTGGAGGTTTCATCTTTTATGTATCCTTATACTGCATATGAGGACAGCTATATCCATAATGCTTTTGAAAATGCAGGAGCAACTTTATCAGGTGTGGAAACTGCATACAGAGTATTGAAGAAAAAAGGCAGGCTGACAGATAATTATAAATTTATTACTTTCGGTGGTGATGGTGGTACATATGATATCGGGTTCCAGTCTTTGTCAGGAGCTATGGAACGTGGACATGATATGGTCTATGTCTGTTATGATAATGGTGCCTATATGAATACCGGAACACAACGGTCTTCTGCAACACCGCAGTATGCAGATACTACAACGACACCGGCGGGCAAGGTATCCAATGGTAAGGTACAGGTCAGAAAGGACTTGGCAGCGATCATAGCAGAGCATCATGTACCATATGTAGGACAGAGTACTTACATTGGTAATTTTAAGGATCTGTATACCAAGGCAGAAAAGGCAATCTACACAGAAGGTCCCGCATTCCTGAATGTCATGTCTCCCTGTCCTAGAGGTTGGGGATATGAAGCATCTGAATTGATGAATATCTGCAAAATGGCAGTTGAAACATGTTACTGGCCTTTGTTTGAGGTAGTAGATGGCAAGTGGATCTTGAATTATGCACCTAAGAACAAGATGCCGATTGAAGAATTTCTGCGTCCACAGAGACGGTTTAAACATTTATTCAAAAAAGGCAATGAGGAATTGATCGGATTTTTTCAGGCAGAAATTGATAAGCGTTGGGAAGAACTTCGCAATCGATGTGAATAAAGGACATAAAATGAGGCAGTCTATAGCAGACTGCCCTGTTTTAGGATTCCTGTGTTTTATTTTCAAACTCATGGCGGGCAGCTTCTATTTCTGCCTGCTTTTTAGCATCATCTTCTGCGGCTTCACGCAGCAGACGTTCATAGATAGCATTCGCTTCTTTAATGATTTCATCCTGTTCAGGTGGGAGTGTTACATCGTCTGATTTGCTAGCAGCGACTAATGAATCGATATTACATTGTGAACTGGCTGCATTCAGAATTTCATCCAGAGTTGACTGTGTTTTGTCATCAACCGGTTTTTGTCCATATAGGCCGGAATAGGAACCGGTAGAGGCATTAAATGCATCATCGGATGTTTTATCCTGTTCTACGCAAGCAGCTTCTTCCAGTTCTTTCTGGTGGGCAATTTCCTCTTCTTCCAGTTCTTTCTGGTGGGCAATTTCCTCTTCTTCCTTGGAGGGCCATATCTTTTTGTAATCCGGATTATAAACAACGAACCACCATTTGATAATATTTCGATAATATTTCTTGAAGAAATAAGCGGTAGCGGGGTCTGTCATAAGAACATTACCTTTCTGATATATGTTATTTTTCAGAACCCCATTTGCAAAATCACATCCATGTAAGTTTTTGGCTCTGAATATATATATTTTACCATATAAAATGAAAAAACCATAGAAATCTATGAAAAAAAGTGAAAAAAATTAGAATTGAGTCAAAATACAATATATAAAAACATTGGAAACAATCTAAAAATATTATAAAATGAATTGACAAAACAGAGATGCGTGTTATAGTAGATATAGAACAAAGGAAACAAAGGAGGTTTGGTTATGAACATTCAAAAGTTTACTCAGAAATCCATGGAAGCCGTAAATCAATGCGAGAAGCTTTGTATGGAATATGGTAATCAGGAGTTGGAACAGGAACATTTACTGTATGCTCTTCTTACCATTGATGATAGTCTGATTTTGAAGCTGATTGAGAAGATGGAAATCAACAGCGAGCATTTTGTCAATAGAGCAAGAGCCGCACTGGAGAAAAGAGTTAAAGTTCAGGGTGGCCAGCCTTATGTAGGACAATATTTGAACAAAGTGCTGATATCCGCAGAGGATGAGGCTAAGAGAATGGGTGATGAATATGTATCGGTAGAGCATCTCTTCCTTTCCATGATCCAGAACCCGAATAAGGAGATCAAGGCAATCTTTCAGGAATATGGTATTACCAGAGAACGTTTCCTGAAAGCCTTGAGTGAAGTACGTGGTAACCAGCGTGTTACCAGTGATAACCCGGAAGCTACTTATGATACTCTGGAGAAGTACGGACAGGATCTGGTGGAAAAAGCCAGAAATCAGAAGCTCGATCCGGTCATCGGCAGAGACAATGAGATCCGTAATATTATCCGTATCTTATCACGTAAGACCAAGAATAACCCTGTATTGATCGGCGAACCTGGTGTAGGTAAGACCGCCGTTGTAGAAGGTCTGGCACAGCGAATCGTCAGAGGAGATGTACCACAGGGACTGAAGGATAAGAAGGTCTTTGCACTGGATATGGGTGCACTGGTAGCAGGTGCGAAATATCGTGGTGAATTCGAAGAGAGACTGAAAGCTGTACTGGAAGATGTCAAGAACAGTGATGGCCAGATCATCCTGTTTATTGATGAACTGCATACAATTGTAGGTGCTGGTAAGACAGACGGCGCACTGGATGCAGGCAATATGCTCAAGCCTATGCTGGCAAGAGGTGAACTGCATTGTATCGGTGCTACGACACTGGATGAGTACAGACAGTACATTGAGAAGGATCCGGCACTGGAGAGACGTTTCCAGCCCGTTATGGTAGCTGAGCCTACCGTAGAAGATACGATCAGTATCCTGCGTGGCCTTAAGGAACGTTACGAGGTATATCATGGCGTCAAGATCATGGATAATGCGCTGGTCAGTGCTGCAACGCTTTCCAACCGTTATATTACAGACAGATTCCTGCCTGATAAGGCAATAGACCTTGTAGATGAGGCCTGTGCCATGATCAAGACAGAACTGGATTCCCTGCCGGCAGAACTGGATGAGATGCAGCGTCATATCATGCAGATGGAGATTGAAGAAACTGCTCTGAAAAAAGAGGAAGACCGTCTGAGCAAGGAACGTCTGGAAGCATTACAGAAAGAACTTGCTGAGGAAAAGGCGGAGTTCAACAACCGTAAGGCACAATGGGATAATGAAAAGGCATCTGTTGAGAAGCTGTCCAAACTGCGTGAAGAGATAGATTCCATCAATGCACAGATTCAGATCGCCCAGAGAGAAGGAAATCTGGAAAAGGCAGCAGAGTTAAGTTATGGCAAATTACCGGCAATTAAGCATCAGTTAGAGGTCGAAGAGGAGAATGTCAAGGCAAAGGATATGAGTCTGGTACATGAGAGTGTAACAGAGGAAGAAATCGCCAAGATCATCTCCAGATGGACAGGTATTCCTGTTGCAAAGTTGAACGAGAGTGAACGTAACAAGACACTGCATCTGGATGAGGAACTTCACAAACGTGTCATTGGACAGGATGAAGGTGTTACGAAAGTAACAGAAGCCATTATCCGTTCCAAGGCAGGTATCAAAGACCCGACAAAGCCAATCGGTTCCTTCCTGTTCCTTGGCCCTACCGGTGTAGGTAAGACAGAACTTGCCAAGGCACTGGCAGCAGCATTGTTTGATGATGAGAATAATATGGTGCGTATCGATATGAGTGAGTACATGGAGAAATATTCCGTGTCCCGTCTGATCGGAGCACCTCCCGGATATGTAGGATATGATGAAGGCGGACAGCTTACAGAAGCAGTCAGAAGAAAGCCTTACAGTGTTGTACTTTTCGATGAGATCGAGAAAGCACACCCTGATGTATTCAATGTCCTTTTACAGGTATTGGATGATGGTCGTATTACAGACTCTCAGGGCAGAACGGTAGACTTCAAAAATACGATACTGATCATGACTTCAAACATCGGTGCGCAGTATCTGCTGGATGGTATTGAAGAGAATGGTGAGATCAAACAGGAGTCACAGGATATGGTCATGAATGAACTTCGTGGACATTTCAGACCTGAGTTCCTGAACCGTCTGGATGAGATCATTATGTTCAAGCCGCTGACCAAGGGCAATATCGGCGGTATCATTAATCTGATCATTGATGATCTGAACAGGAGACTGGCAGATAAGGAGCTTACGATCGAACTTACTGACGAAGCAAAGCATTACATCATTGAAAATGGTTATGATCCGGTATATGGCGCAAGACCTTTGAAACGTTATATTCAGAAATATGTTGAGACATTGGCTGCAAAGCTGATTCTGGCAGGTGATCTGGATTCCGGTGACACGATCGTTATTGATGTAGAGAATGGACAGTTGACAGCAGTGCCAAGAGCAAATGCTGAAGTAGTAGATTAAAATTATAACTTCCTGCATGACTTGAATGGAGTCATGCGGGAAGTTTTTTGTGTTACAGAGGTTGAATTCGACATATAGATATCGTTATAATGGGAAAGTAAAAAAGAAGAAAGGTATGCGCATATAGAATGAACTTTAAGGGCATTGAAAAAAAGGAAGCGGGAAAATTCATTACCCGTTATGATATCACATATGAAACAGTGGATAATCAGGAAAAGATATACGAGATCATAAGCCGTAAGAAGGATCTGGACAGTTATGAGGCGCTTCATGGAGATAATCCGGATGCAGTAGTGATCATAGTAACTGATGAAACAGGAGAAAAACTTCTGATCAATAAGGAATTTCGGCTGGCTGTAGGAGACTGGGTATATAATTTCCCGGCAGGATTGATAGATCCGGGAGAAAAGCCGCAGGAGAGTGCTAAACGTGAGCTTTGGGAAGAAACTGGTCTGGAATTGTACGAAATTGATGATTTTATTGGACCAAGCTACAGTGCAGTCGGCTTCAGTAATGAGATTAATGTCTGTGTTGTTGGCAAAGCCAGAGGAGAATTTCGTCCTAGCACATCTACAGTGGAAGAAATTACCCCTTGCTGGCTTACCAGACAGGAATTGAGAGAATTACTGAAAACAGAGCGCTTTGCAGCAAGAACTCAGGCATTTTGCTATTTATGGAGCAGATAGAGGTAATCCTCAAAGCATACACCATGGTTTCCAGAGGTGCGCTCTGCAGTGGATTTCTCGATCGCAGGCTGCAGGAAGGCAATTGCCTGCTCAAGAGCTTGTTTAAGAGACATTCCCCTGACTAAACAGCCGGTTACGCAGGAGGTAAATAAATCTCCGGTACCAGAGAAGCCTTTTCCAGTGTAAGGAGACTGCACGAAGCAGCATTCATCATCGGAAATCGCAAGATTAGCGATCGTGTTTTTTTCAGTATTAGTAGAAATAACACCTGTTATGATAATGGACTGCTTTCTGTCGGCTTTTGCCAGAAGAGGACGGGCAGCCTCTTCAATATAGTGAAAGTAATCAGCCTCGGAAGAATGGGCAGTGAGTGCATCATAATCCGTGTCGGTAAGCAGACACAGTTCTGTGAGGTTTGGTGTGATCACATCAGCGCGTGCAGTAAGACTGCGCATAGCTTCCAGAAGTTTATCAGTAAAGATTGGGAAGCGTTTACCGTGATCGCCCATAACCGGATCGGCTACATAGAGGTTATCGGTAGTCTGGAAACGGTCAAGAAAGTACAGAACATTTTCCATTTGGGCGGCATTCCCAAGAAAACCGGAATAAATGCCATCAAAATGCTCTCCCATTTTGCCCCATTCATCTGTAATGGGATTCATTTTGGCTGTATAATCATCATAAAAATAACTGTCAAAACCAGTCTGGGCCGACAAAATGGCAGTTGGAAGCGGACATGCCTGTATGCCAAGGGCAGATATAACAGGAATCGCCGCAGTAAGGGAGCATCTGCCGAAACCGGACAGGTCATGTATCAAAGCGATTTTTTTCATAAGATCGATAAATCCTTTCATAATAACAAAATATCCTGATTATAGGATAACCTAAGTTTTTACATATTTGTAGAATTGACTTATAAACTATTTAATACTATAATTAACATTAAATTATTGTGACTTTATGTCTAAATTAGGATTGGAGTGTAATTTTCTATGAAAAAGCTGGAAGACTATGTTTTAACAATACCGGATTTCCCGGAGAAAGGTATTATGTTCCGTGATGTAACGAGCGTATTACAGGATGCAGACGGTCTGCAGCTTGCGATTGATACCATGCAGGATATGGTCAAGGATTTGGATATTGACGTTGTAGCCGGTGCAGAATCCAGAGGATTTATCTTCGGAACACCTATCGCATACAATCTGCATAAGCCATTTGTACTGATCCGTAAGAAGGGTAAACTGCCCAGAGAGACAGTATCTGTCGATTATGATCTGGAATATGGCAAGGCAACGATTGAAATGCATAAGGATTCTATCAAGAAGGGACAGAAGGTCCTGGTAGTTGATGATCTGATCGCAACAGGCGGAACAACAGAGGCCATGATCAAACTGATAGAGTCTCTTGGCGGCGAGGTCGTAGGTGTTGTTGTATTAATGGAACTTGCCGGTTTAAAGGGCAGAGAACGTCTGAACGGATACAGACTGGATGCAGCAATTACTTATAGCGGCAAATAATTAGTAACAAGAATAGAATAGATAATGGCTGGTGATCAAAGTGGCAGAGGTAAATGATAAACAACCCAAAGAAGGAACTTACGAGGATTCCCTGATTATACAGGGCAGTAAAGGTAAACCCCGTAAGACCGATGAGCGCAGGATTGAATATATCAAAGAATTCCAAAGTCCTGAGGAACTTTATCAGGGGCTTATTTCGCATGTGCAGAAATACCATCCGTCTGATGATATCAGTATGATAGACAAAGCCTATAAGGTCGCCTGTGAAGCACATAAGAATCAGACCAGAAAGTCCGGGGAACCTTATATCATCCATCCATTATGCGTAGCGATCATTCTGGCTGACCTTGAATTGGACAAGGAAACTATTGTTGCCGGATTACTACATGATGTCGTGGAGGATACCGTACTTACAAATGAAGAACTCAGGGAACAGTTTGGACCTGATGTAGAACTTCTGGTAGACGGTGTGACGAAACTTGAACAGTTGAAATACACAGGAGATGCAACTCCTGACAGAACAGCCAGCAAGGAAGATCTGCAGGCGGAGAACCTGCGTAAGATGTTCCTTGCCATGGCAAAGGATATTCGTGTTATTCTGATCAAACTTGCAGACAGACTTCATAACATGCGTACCCTGAAATACAAATCTCCGGAAAGCCAGAAGAGAATTGCAAGAGAAACTCTGGATATCTATTCTCCGCTTGCTGAACGTCTTGGTATTTCCAAAATCAAGGTCGAATTGGATGATCTTTCTCTGAAGTATTTAGAGCCGGAAGCTTACTATGATCTGGTGGAAAAGATTGCTTTACGTAAAAATGTCCGTGAAAAATATGTGCAGGACATTGTAGATGAAGTCAGTGAACATATTTCTTCAGCAGGTATAGAAGCTCAAATAGACGGTCGTGTCAAACACTTTTTCAGCATTTATAAGAAAATGAAGAACCAGCATAAAACGCTGGATCAGATATATGATCTTTTTGCAGTACGAATTATCGTAAATTCTGTAAAAGACTGTTACGCAGCACTTGGTGTCATCCATGAGATGTACAAACCGATGCCGGGGAGGTTTAAGGATTATATTGCTATGCCAAAGGCCAATATGTATCAGTCCCTGCATACGACGCTGATCGGTTCCAACGGACAACCTTTTGAAATCCAGATCAGAACCTTTGAAATGCACAGGGTTGCTGAATATGGTATTGCTGCGCATTGGAAATATAAGGAAGCAAGTAACGGTATCTCTTCAACGGGCGGAGAGGAAGAGAAACTGGCATGGCTTAGCCAGATCTTGGAATGGCAGAAGGATACGTCGGACAGTAAGGAATTTTTGAAGCTTTTAAAGAGTGATCTGGATCTGTTCTCAGACCATGTATACTGTTTTACACCATCCGGTGATGTCAAGAATTTGCCTGCCGGATCTACACCGATTGATTTTGCCTACAGTATTCATAGTGCAGTAGGTAACAAAATGATCGGAGCCAGAGTAAATGGCAAGCTGGTCACAATTGATTATAAAATCAATAATGGTGATGTAATTGAGGTATTGACTTCGCAGAATTCCAAAGGCCCCAGCCGGGACTGGCTCAATATCGTAAAGTCATCGCAGGCCAGAAATAAGATCAACCAGTGGTTCAAGAATGAATTAAAGGAAGATAATGTATTAAAAGGCAGAGATTTATTCCAGACTTACTGCAAAACAAAAAATATCAATACGACGGATCTGCTGACACCGGAATACGAGAGCAGTGTTATGCATAAGTATGGTTTTCAAGATTGGGATTCTGTATTGGCAGCGATCGGACATGGTGCCCTTAAAGAAGGACAGGTCATCAACCGTATGCAGGAGTTGTATGCCCGTGATCATAAGAAACAGGTCACAGATGAAGAACTGCTTGCAAATATTCAGGAGAACAGTCAGAATAAACCGGCACATATTAAATCCAAGAGCGGTATTGTAGTAAAAGGCATTCATGATGTGGCAGTCAGATTTTCCAGATGCTGTGCACCTGTGCCGGGTGATGAAATCGTAGGATTCGTGACCAGAGGCAGGGGAGTATCCATTCATAGAACTGACTGTGTCAATATTATTAATCTCCCGGAGATGGACAGAGCCAGACTGATCGAAGCTGAATGGCAGCCGGAGGATCATAAATCTTCAGAAAAATATCTTGCAGAGATTATTATATATGCACAGAACAGAAGCGGCCTGCTGGCGGATATTTCCAAAACATTTACAGAGAAAAATATCGATATTCAGTCTATGAACACCAGAACCAGTAAGCAGGGAATCGCTACCATGGTGGTGACTTTTGAAATCGGTGGACGTAATGAACTGACTGCAATTATTGACAAATTAAGAATGATAGAAAATGTAATTGATATTGAAAGGACTACAGGCTAATGGCTGATTTAAAGATCAAAAAGCGCATACTTAGTGTCTGCCAGACCAATTGCTACTATGTGTATCGCGAAGGGGCAGATGAGATCGTGGTGATCGATCCCGGTGATATGGGAGATGTAGTGTATGAGGATGTCAGAAGTCTGGGATTTACGAAGGTCGCAGGAATTTTGCTTACTCATGGTCATGGAGATCATACAGGTGGTGCCTGCAGGCTAAAGGAATTGAGCGGTGCGAAGATATATGCTTATGAAGAGGAAGCAGAGATATTAAAGGATCCTGAAAAGAATCTGTCCGGATGGTTTGGTCAGGCGTATGGTTTTGAAGCAGATGAGTATTTCAGTGATAATCAGGAATTTGATATGGGAAAGATCCATTTCAAGGTGCTGCATACGCCGGGACATACACAGGGTGGCTGCTGCTATTATGATGAAGCAGATAGTTGTTGCTTCTGTGGTGATACGATTTTCAATGGTTCTGTAGGAAGAACGGATTTTTATTCCGGTTCGGCCAGGGCGCTGATAGATTCCATACAGAAGAGAATCTTTACTTTGCCACCTGATACGAAGCTTTATCCGGGGCATAATGAAGAGACAACAGTTACATACGAAATGAAATACAATCCGTGCTGCCGATAGGTAACACGGATTTGTGTGTTTCGTCATTGATATAAATGAAAGAGGAAAATATGATTCAGGTATATACGAATAAGGAGAACTATCAATATGATCTGCATTCTCTGATCAAGGCTTTTTATCCGGAGAGAGATGTGAAAGTACATTGTTTTGATCAGATAAGCGAAGCAGAGGAGCACGGCAGAATTACCGTGTCTTTTGGGGAAAAGGCATTGCATGTGGTGCTGGCTGTACAGGGTGGTAAGGTCAGAGTATATGACAATCCCATTGAAACCGATAATGAAGAAGGAACCGGAGTACATTTGTATAAAAATGCATGCAAACTGGCACTATATCATGATCTGTGTGATTATACGGGCAGAACCTTGCCCTGGGGCAATCTGACAGGTATCCGTCCTACGAAACTTCCTATGGGAATGTTGGCAGAAGGGTTGTCTGATGAGGAGATCATTCGCCGGTTAGAAGAGACACATGCCGTCAGTGAAGAGAAGTCAAGATTGAGCCTTGATATCGCCAAGCGGGAAAAGGCATTGTTGGATACCATTCATTATGAAGATGGATATAGCTTATATATTGGAATCCCATTCTGTCCAACGACTTGTCTGTATTGCTCTTTTACTTCTTATCCTATTGCGATGTGGAGGAAGAGAGTGCAGGACTATCTGGAAGCTGTATACAAGGAAATGCAGTTCGTAGCGGATGCATATAAGGATAAGATACTGGACACAGTCTACATTGGCGGAGGTACACCGACCACGCTGGAAGCAGAGCAGTTGGACTGGCTTTTGACCAGATTAAAGGATACCTTCGATTGGAGTCAGGTCAAGGAATTTACGGTTGAAGCGGGACGTGCAGACAGCATTACACCAGAGAAACTGGCAGTACTGCATCAGCATGGAGTTACCAGAATTTCAGTCAATCCACAGACAATGAAGGATGAAACGCTCAAATTCATAGGCAGACGTCATACTGTCGCTCAGGTGAAGGAAGCTTTCGCATGGGCAAGAGAGGCAGGCTTTGATAACATCAACATGGATATTATTCTGGGCTTACCGGGTGAAATGGAAGAAGATGTGGCAAACACCATAGAAGAAATCAAGAAACTTGCACCGGATAGTCTGACAGTACATTCACTGGCTATTAAGCGTGCATCCAGACTGAGCCAGTGGATTGAAGAAAATGGTATGGAGACATTGCATAATACCGATGCCACAATGGAAATTGCGGCAGCAGGTGCAGCGGCTCTTAATATGAAACCATATTATCTGTACAGACAGAAGAATATGAGCGGTAACTTCGAAAACGTAGGGTACGCCAGAGAAGGAAAGTTTGGGATATATAACATTCTGATCATGGAGGAGGTTCAGACTATCGTTGCATTGGGCGCCGGTTCTATCACCAAGAGAGTATTCGGTGATGGCAGGATCGAGAGATGCGACAATGTGAAAGATGTTGGACTTTATGTGGAAAAAATCGATGAAATGATCGAGAGAAAGAGGAAATTATTTGAACTGAAATAAAGATATGGCGGTTCCCTGTTGAAATAGTGGAACCGTTTTTTCATCATATTGTTAGAATTGCCTTATGAGAAACATAGAAAATAAAAAGGAAAGTGATTTTTAGAATGTCAAAACTGGCAGTTTTTTTCCCGGGATTGGGATATACCACAGAAAAACCTCTTCTGTATTTTGGACTGGATATTGTACGTGATCACGGATATAAGGAATGCAGAAAAATTACATATACAATAGTAAAAAAAGAGGCAATACGGGGTAATGCGGATAAGATAAAAGAAGTAGAACAGGAGTTGTTTTTACAGACTGAGAAACAGTTAGCTGATGTAGATTGGGAAAATTATGATGAGGTGTTGTTTGTATCTAAAAGTATCGGGACTGCTGTAGCGGCAGAATATGCCCAAAAGTATGATCTTTTAAATATAAAACATATATTGTATACACCGTTGACGATAACGTATGATTATAATCCGGTTAATGCACTGGCATTCATTGGTACAAAAGACGGCTGGAGTGATGTACATAAAATAGAAGAATTATCTCGAAAACATAATATAAAATTGGAGATTTATAAGGACTGTAATCATTCTCTGGAAACAGATAATGTATTTGAAAATATAAACATATTGCATGATGTTATGATCAAAACGAAAAATTTTCTGGACAAGTCCCCAAAAAAGATCGCATACTATCATCTGCCCGGGCTGTTTGAGTTTTACGATCTGTACCGCATTTTTTTGCCACTATTTCGTGAACACAGAGAATATTTTTATGACTGGTGTGAAATTGGTTCCATATATGGAGCGCCTGCAGACTGCATCTGGGGTGGAGGACGTGTAGGATTTGGAGATTATGAGCCACAGGAAGTTCTGGCTTTAATGCAGGAATATGGGATTTCTGCAAGATTGACTTTTAGTAATTCTTTGCTGGAAAAAGAGCATCTTTCTGATAAAAAGTGTAATGAACTCTGCAGATTATTTGAAAAAAAAGGAAACGGTATTATAGTTTATTCTGATCTGCTGTTAGATTATTTAAAGGAGAATTATCCGGAATATTATTATGTTTCTTCTACAACGAAGGTTTTGACAACATTTGATAAAATGCTGGAAGAAGTGAAAAGGGATGATTTCCTTTATATTGTACCGGATTTTCGCTTAAATAAGGCGTTTGACAAATTAAACACTTTGTCTGAGAAACAGAAAGATAAGTTGGAATTTTTGTGTAATGAATGCTGCTGGTTCGGATGCCATGACAGGGAACGATGCTATGAAACAGTCAGCCGCGAAAATCTTGGAGAAAACTGTCCAGAATACATTTGTGCAGCTCCCGATGCAGGAAATGGTTATCAGTTTTCTAAAGCAATGTCAAATCCTGGATTTATTGGAATAGAACACATTAAAAATACGTATTTGCCGATGGGATTTTCAAATTTTAAAATTGAGGGCAGAGGGCTTGGTAGTGCAATGATCTTAGAATTCCTGCTTTACTACATGACAAAACCTGAATATCAGATCCATGTAAGAGAAGCCATATATTTAGATAACATGCTGGACTTATTTTAAGTATGATTATATCAAAAAGAGGAGACAGTCTGCGGAATAATAATTGAATAGTGAATGAATAGATAGTACAATATTAAATAAGATAAAAATACTTAACAGCAAATTCTTCTATTTGAGAGAAAAAGCAGAAAAGAGGTTACATATGTTAAAAGATTTATTGGGAAAATACTATTTTGACCAGAACTACAATTGTGCTGAAACTATAGTCAGAGCAGGAAATGAGTATTATAATCTCGGGCTTCATGACAGAGATATGATCATGGTAGCTGCTTATGGTGCAGGTATCCAGAGTGGCAATACCTGTGGAGCAGTCCTTGCAGGTGCAAGTATTTTGTCAATGAAGTATGTGGAAGCAAAAGCTCATGAGTCAGAGGATATTCATCCTGTCGTTATGAAACTGATCAGAAAGTTTAATGAGGTTTATTCTTCTACATTATGTAGAGATATTAAACCGCAGTCATTTAAGCCGGAGTACAGATGCCAGAAGACAATTGAAAAAGCCTGTGATATCTTAGAAGAAGTTATTGATGAGTATGAAAAAAGTAAAAAACAATTTTAACTAATAAAAACTGGATTTTTATAAAAGATGTATTATAATATCATTAAAGTTATGTAAACAACAGGAGGAACGGCTATGGCGGTGATGCCTCATATATTGCTGGATGAGAATATGACAGCGCCTTATGCATTATTACCGGGAGATCCGGCGAGACTGGATAGAATCGCAATGCATCTGGAACAGGTGGAAGAACTGGCATATAACAGAGAGTTTCGCTCTTTGAGAGGTTTTTATAAGGGAGTTCGTGTTATGGCAGTTTCGACCGGACTTGGTGGACCGAGTACAGCAGTGGCAGTCGAGGAATTATCAAGACTGGGAGTCAGTCATATGATTCGGATCGGAAGCTGCGGTGCGCTTCAGAAGGGAATCCATGTGGGAGATCTGATTCTTGTCAATGGAACAGTCAGAAATGATGGTACATCAAGAACTTACATAGAAGATGGGTATCCTGCGGTTGCTGATTTTACATTATTGCAGGCTTGCAGAGATGCTGTTGAGAGTATTCATGCACCATATCATATCGGAATTGCCAGAACCCATGACAGTTTTTACACAGATGAAAAAGATGAGATATATGCTTATTGGAAGAAGAAAGGTATTATTGCATCTGATATGGAGACAGCAGCATTATATGTTGCGGGCAGCCTTCGAGGGGTAAAATGTGCATCTATATTGAATGTTGTGGTTGCCAGTGAGGATGATCTGCAGGAACAGATCAATCACTATACTGATGGGGTAAATATGTCCTCACAGGGAGAAAAAAATGAGATTCTGACAGCGCTTGAGGCGTTTGTAAGGATAAATGGAAGCACAAACAAGGAGGATATACTATGAAGAAGATATTTGCTACAAAATGGAACGCGGCAACCATCGTTTTGATTCCTGTCTGTATTGGAATCAATTTCCTGGGAAAGATGTTCGCATCAGCATTGAAACTGCCTTTATGGCTTGATGCAATCGGAACCTGTATCGGTGCAGTATTGGGAGGACCGATCATTGGCGGGTTGTGCGGTGCTATCAACAATCTGGTATATGGTCTGATCATCGGTGATAATATTACGATCATTTACCTGTTTACTAGTCTTGGAATCGGTATTGCAGCCGGTATCATGGCGAGACTTGGATTTATGGGATCTTTCCCTAAATCATTACTGACAGCCTGTGCGGCAGGACTTGCAGCAGTAGTGATCTCTACTCCACTGAACGTTATATTCTGGGGTGGTACAACCGGTAATGTCTGGGGTGATGCATTGTTCGCAGTGACACAGGCAAATAATATGCCGGTATGGGTTGGTTCTTTCCTGGATGAAGTAGTGGTAGATGTACCGGACAAACTGATCACAGTTATCGTTGTTTATTTTATCATGCTGGCGCTGCCAAAGAAACTTACCTCTTTGTATGAAGCAGGCAATGATATTGAGAGCCTTGATTAAAAAATAAAAAGTTGACTGATAAGGGGGGCATAGGAAATTCCTATGCCCTTTTCGGTAAAAAGGAAACGTGAGTATGAAAAACATTACATTGTATGTAGATAATGGAACTTATCTTACAAAATTACATCCGTATACGAAACTGATCTATATTCTGACTGCCATATGTGCTCCTTTGTTAATAGGGCAGATATGGGGATTTTGCGCGTTTATCCTGTGTAATATTCTGATCCTGATCAGCACGAAGCTGTTAAAGAGAGCAGTGCCACTGATTATTTTTTCCTTTACGATACTTCTGACCATCTTCATCATCCATGGTCTGTTTAATTACCGTAATGAGACGGTATTATGGCAGATCGGACCTGTCTGTTTCTATAAAGAAGGTGTACTGTATGCAACGAGAATCGGATTGAATATTTTAAATATGCTTCTGTCTTTTGCTACATTTGTATTGTCCACCAAGCCGGCGGATCTGGTGGAGGCGCTGGAAAAGTCAGGGTTCTCCAAACGTTTTGGATATATCATCAATTCTGTATTTCAGATCATTCCACAGATGACAGGCACGATGAGTACGATCATGGATGCCCAGAGAAGCAGAGGGATGGAAACAGAAGGAAATCTGTTAGTGCGTGCAAAAGCATTTATTCCATTAATATCACCCGTTATTACCAGTTCACTGATCAACACCAGGGAGAGGGCAATTGCCCTGGAAGTGCGCGGATTCGATGCCAACTGTAAGAAAACCTTCCTCAGTGACAAGCCGAGAAAAACAATTGATAAAGTATTAACGATTATCTTTGTATTGCTCCTCATAATAGCTGTGGTCATAAGATTTGTATAGAAAGAGAGATAAGACATGAATCCAATTATAGAAGTGAAAAATCTCAAATATAAATATCCACATACGGAGAAACTGGTGTTGGATGATATCAGTTTTACTGTGGAAAAAGGCGAATTTATTGGAGTTGTCGGTGCAAATGGAGCAGGAAAAAGTACGCTGACACAGGCACTTGTTGGTCTGGTTCCGCAGTTTTATAAGGGAGCATATGGAGGACAGGTTCTGGTAGACGGTATGCAGGCATCAAAAGATCCTATCGCGTCTATCTGCAGGCGTGTTGGTCTGGTATTCCAGAATCCGTTCAATCAACTATCCGGGGCAAAAGACACAGTATATGAAGAAATTGCATTTGGATTGCAGAATTTTGGCATTGAACGGGAAGAAATGGTCAGAAGAATAGAAGATGCCATGAATTTGCTGGATATCGCAGGTCTGAAAGACAGAAATCCTTTTGACCTGTCAGGTGGTCAGATGCAGCGTGTTGCAATTGCAAGTATTCTGGTCATGCAGCCGGAGATCATGATATTGGATGAGCCGACTTCACAGCTTGATCCTGCAGGTACAGAGGAAGTATTCAAAGCTGTAGAGAAGCTGGTAAAGGCTGGCAAAACGATACTGATCGTGGAGCAGAAGATTGAAAAGATATCGGCATACTGCGATAAAATATTGCTGATGCATGATGGAAAAATCGTTGATTTCGATACGCCGCAGAAAATATTTTCCAGAGATGACCTTGAAGAAATTGGAGTGCAGGCACCGAGTTTTACCAGAATCTGCAAGGCACTAGGGGTAAAGCTCGCAGATGGCAATTATCCTGTTACCATGCAGGAAATCGTATCATTAAAGGATATTTTACCCAGAGTATCAGCTCGCAGTAATGAGCAGGAAATTACAAAGGAGCTTTCCTCTGCATTTTTTACGATTAAAAATATGGATTTTTCCTATAATAAAAATACACCGGTTATCACAGACTGCAATCTGGAACTGGATGGCAGACCGACAGCGATCATTGGACAGAATGGAGCCGGCAAAACGACACTGGTAAAGCTCCTGAAGGGGTTGCTAAAGCCGGTAAACGGAAGTATATATTATGGGGATAAAAATGTGGCAGAGATGACAGTTGCCATGCTTGCCGGCGAGGTAGGATATATTTTCCAGAATCCAGACGACCAGATATTTAAGAGCAATGTACTGGATGAGGTCATGTTTGGCCCTCTGAATATAGGAATGACCAAAGAAGAAGCAAAGCAGAAAGCCCAAAGTGCTCTGGCACTGGTAGGCTTAGAGAATAAGGCGCAGGAGAACCCTTATGATCTGGAACTGTCAGAACGAAAGATGGTGGCGATTGCATCAGTTGTTGCCATGGATACACAGGTAGTTATTTTTGATGAACCAACGATTGCACAGGATTATCCGGGAAAAGAGAAGATCAGACAGCTCATTGGCAGTCTGGCCGATCAGGGTAAGCTGGTCATTGCTATTTTGCACGACATGGATTTTGTTGCAGAGTCTTTTCAACGAGTGATCGCTATGGCACATGGCAAGGTCATAGCAGACGGCTCTCCAAGAGAGGTATTTTCCAGACCTGATGTTTTGGAAAAAGCCAGACTGGAACTGCCTTATGTATCCGCTTTGTGTCAAAGTCTTGGCTTTTCGCAGATTTTCCTGAAGGTAGAGGATTTTATTGAGTTTTGTAAAGGATAAGCTCGGAAAGGTATATTCATGAAAGAAAAATTACATTTTTTACCGGACGGTTCCCTGGGAGATCTGCTGATCGTCATTGATATGCAGAATGTATATCTGGAGGGGCAGCCCTGGGGATGTCGTGATACATCAGGCGTATGGCAAAGGATAAGAAAGCTGATAGATGAAGAGATTGTGGACAATGTGATCTTTACACAGTATCTTCCACCAAAGGAGCCGGTAGGAACATGGAAAATCTATAATGAAGAGAACAGAGAGATCAATGAGGATCCATGGATGAGTGAATTGATCGAAGAGGTAAAACCATATGCTGGCCAGTATCCCCTGTTCTCGAAGGATAAGTATTCCTCTTATACCAATGACGAAGTGCGTAAACTGGCAGGTAAGGCGAAACGCGTACTTCTGGCAGGCGTGGTAGCCGAGTGTTGTGTCCTGTTCACACTTCTTAGCGGAATTGATGCAGGAGATAAAATGATATACCTGACAGATGCCTGCACAGGACTGAATCAGGAAAATGAGGACATGGTGGAACAGCTTGCAAAGTATTACCAGCCCATGCACACACAGGTCATGACCTGTGAGGAATATTGCAGGGAGAGAAAGAATTTGTTTGATCGTAATTAAAGAAAGGTATACTATGAAAAAGAAAGTTGGCGTAATATCCATCTGGGATATTGACAATTATGGAAATCGACTACAAAATTATGCAATGTTGCATGCAGTGAAGGATTTGGGCTATGATGCATACACATTGAAAATGTGGCCCCAGAAGAAATGGAAGAGAGTTTTTCAATATATATTTAATTATGATGTTTCATTTCTGCGATTATGTATGGAGAAGGCTCGTAATAATAGAAAATATCATTTCCTTAAATTTGAACGTGAAAACATTACAAAGGACAGACATTTTTTTCATGCAGAAGAAAACAGGAAATTAATCAATAAATTATATGATGGTTTTGTAATGGGAAGTGACCAGATATGGAATCCGGTATTTTTAGGAGAATCATATTATTTTGGAGCTTTTGCTGATGAGGATAAACCAACGGTTTCCTATGCTGCAAGTATGGGAGTGTCGGAACTGAAAGAATCAGACCAGGTTAAATTGAAGAAAGGATTAGCTACCGTTAAGAAAATATCAGTCAGAGAAGATGCTGCGGCAGATATTATTGAAAACCTTGGGATACCACGACCAAAAGTTGTTGTAGATCCTACCATGTTAGTATCTGCCAGTGAATGGGAGAAACTTGAAAAAAAGCCAAAGGGGTTGGAAAGAAATTACCTTTTGCTTTACTATCTTGGTGATGTTTCTGATGAAAGATGGAATTACTTGAACAGAATTGCAAATGAGAATAATCTTGAACTGGTCATATTAGGGAAAAAGGAATATCCGAAATATTTCGATGCAGGTCCTGCGGAATTTTTGTATCTCATTCATCACGCAAAACTGGTGTGTACAGATTCTTTCCATGGATGTGTATTTTCTATTTTATTTCAAACTCCGTTCTACATTTTTGAACGTGAGAACAGTGTCCAGCAGATGAATTCAAGAATTGATACACTTTTAGGCATTTTCCGGTTTTGTGATCGTAAAAAGAACCGGGATTACGATTCCTATTCTCTTGAATGTTCATTTGATCAGTGTAAAGAAATCCTTGCAAATAAGAAAGAAGAAGGTTTTCATTTTCTGAAGGAGTCATTAAAGGGCATTTAGTGAGAAAGAAAGGCATAGTTATTATTATGATAGAAATAGAAGATAAAGCGAAATGCTGTGGTTGCTGTGCATGCCAAAATGCCTGTCCGGTTCACTGTATTGAGATGATAGAAGATGTAGAGGGTTTTTATTATCCGCAGATCGATCGTGAAAAGTGTATTTCATGCGGAAAATGTGAACGGGTTTGTCCAGTTCTGAAAAAACACCAGATAACCCGGAAAGATTCCGGATTGCAGAAAGAGAATAATATAACATCCGAATGTGCAGTGACAGATACTTCCTATATAGCAGTGAACAAGGATGAGCAGATCCGAATGGACAGTTCTTCCGGTGGAATTTTCAATTTGCTGGGTGAGTATATTTTAGAATCACATGGCGTTGTGTTTGGAGCAGCATTTGAATCTGATTTCACAGTCAGACATATTATGGTAGAGCGAAAAGAAGACTTATGGAAATTACGTGGCAGTAAATATGTACAAAGCCAGATGGGTGATACTTATACACTTGTGAAGCAACAGTTGGAGAAGAAAACCAGAGTACTTTTCTCAGGAACTCCCTGTCAGGTTGCCGGATTGAAAGAATTTTTGGAGAAAGATTATGAGAACCTGTTTACTGTAGATGTCCTGTGTCATGGTGTTCCTTCCGGTAAAGTCTTTGGAAAATATCTGGAAGAACGTAAGAAGGAATATGGAGCCGATCTGACAGCCGTTAATTTTAGATATAAATCAACGGGGTGGAAGAAGTATTCAGTAAGATTGGAATTTGATGGTGGAAAAGAATATGTGAAGCGTGCGGGGCATGATCCGTATATGCAGATTTTTTTGAGTAATATTGCTCTTAGGCCTTCCTGCTATGACTGTCAGTTCAAAGGCACTGATCGGGCATCAGATTTGACAATTGGTGATGCATGGGGCGTTGATGATTATCGACCAGATATGGATGATGATAAAGGAACTTCGATCATTTGGCTGCATAGTGAGAAAGGTGTCAGAATGTTTGAACAGATGGAACAGCATATTTCCTTTGTACAGGATGAACTGGATAAGATTCTTCCAGTGTGGTCTGAATCCAGAAAATCTGTTTCGCCACATGAGAAAAGGGAGATTTTCTTCGCAAAGTTAAATAATGAGAACCAGTCTGTGATCAAACTGTCTAAAATGGTAAAGCCCAGAATTACTACCAGAGCCTATTACAAGGCGAGAGGTATTTTGAAAAAAATTGTAAAAAAATAAAGGTCTTGCTTTGATAAATTTCAAAGCAGGACCTTTTTTACAAAATACTGAAATTACGAGTTAATAATTGCCAAATAATAGGAAAATGATATAATAAATTATAAATAAAGACTGTACCTACAATAAGTCTAATAATAGTTGAAAGGAGCTGTATTAGTATGGATGCAACGAATAAAAGAAGAGATACAGGGTTGGCAAGAAAGCTGACGCTGGGAGTTGTTGGAGCAATCGCTCTGTTAAGTGCGGGACTTGTGATCATAGCTGCTCTGGTATTTACAAATATCAAGTCAACAATGAAAGATGTATTGTATGATGTGACACTGGACAGTTATAAGAGTGTAATCAGCTCAGAAGTGCAGAGCGCAATCAGTATTACTCAAAATTATTATGAATTGTTTCAATCTGGGGAATTATCTGAAACAGAAGCTCAGAAAAAGGCATTGGAAGTTATCAGAAGTATCCGGTATGGGGAAGATAATTCAGGATATCTGTGGGTGGATGGTACGGATTATACACTGATCATGCATCCAATTTTACCTGACCAGGAGGGAAGCAACCGATATGAGTTGACGGATCAGAATGGTGTCAAGATTATCCAGGAGATTATGAAGGTTGCAGAGGCAGGTGGCTATAATGAATTTTATTTTACTAAATCTGATGGTGTAACAGTTGCTCCCAAAGTGGCATACAGTAAAGAATTCAAACCATGGAACTGGGTTATTACGACAGGTGTATATTCTGATGATATTCAGAATGTTGTAGATAATTCAGATGGTGTGATCAGAATAGGCAGGATCTTTAACAAGGCGATCATACTAATGGCTGGAGTAGCTGCTTTATTTGCTGTTATTATTGCAATTGTCGCATACATACTGATCAAAAGGATCATTCAGGTGATCGAGAAAGTAAAAGTACAGCTTACAAAAGTGGCACAGGGAGATCTTACTGGTAAGATGGAAGGTACAATTGCCGGGAGAAATGACGAGCTTGGAGCTATGGTACGCAATACCAATATTGCTATGGATGCTTTCAGAAACAGTATATTATCTGTCAAGAATACTACAGATGCTGTTGACTCTGGCAGTACAGATATGAAGGAAAAGACAGAGAATGCAGTAAATGCAAATGAACAGGTGGCCACTGCAATAGGTAATGTTGCTTCCGAGGTATCTCAGCAGGCATCAGCAGTAGATCAGATGATCGAGAAAGTTGCTTCACTGGCAGATGCAGGTAAGGCGGTATCTACAGCAGTGGAAGAAGCTCTGCAATATATGAAGCAGTTAGATGGTAATTCTGCTGATATGAAAGCCAAGATGGAATCCATGTCAGAAGAAAGTGTACATATGAATGTAAATGTTCAGGAGATTTCAGAGAAGATAGAGGTAACCAGTAAAGGTATTCAGGATATGGAGACTATTCTTGGCAGTATTGAGGAAATTGCTTCCGAAACAAATCTGCTTGCCCTGAATGCTTCCATAGAGGCGGCCAGAGCAGGAGATGCTGGTAAAGGCTTTGCTGTTGTTGCAGACAGTATTAAGGGATTATCCGAAAATACATCAAATGAACTTGAAAATATCAGAAAGATTATTTCTACATTGGTGGAGAATTTTAAAGAATGTGAGAAGTGCATTGATCTGGTCGTAAAGAGCAATCAGGCAAGTACAGAATCCACCAAAGATGTTATCGAATCCTTCCGGATCATCAATAATGATGTGATCAGCACTAATGAGAAACTTACTGCAGTACATCAGACAGATGAGCAGATGATGAAGGATATTACGGAAATCGACAATCAGGTGAAAGTAATTGGCCAGGTTGCTGAAAGCAATGCGGCAGCTACACAGGAAATTACAGCCAGCTCGGAAGAATTGACAGCACTGTTGACCAATATTAGCAGTACCTGCAACAATATGACAGGATATGTGGACAATCTGGTAAAAGACATGAATCAGTTCAAAGTACAGAAATAAAGAGCAGTATGAAAGGGCATTTTACCCTTTCTGATACTCCCTAGGTGTAACGTGCATATATCGTTTAAATGTCCGGTTGAAATAGCTGATATTGTTGAAGCCGATCTCCAGCGCGATATCACTGATTTCATGGTCTGTTTCACGCAACAGACGGGTACTGGTGCTGATGCGGTAGAAGTTCAGATATTCAATAGGTGACATACGTGTCATTTTCTTAAAAAGCCGGCAGAGATGCTCACGGCTCAGATGGAAATGAGAAGCCAGAATATCCAGTGTGATCTGTGATTCATAATGAGTATGAATGTAATCAATGATAGACTTGACCAGTGCAATACGATAGTCGGAGGTTCTCTCGGACACGGAAGCAGAAGAAGTGCCATGCAGATAATAAAGTGACCATACAACATACAGCCTTGCTTTGATGAGTAATTCAAAGCAAGGCTCTTTCTTTGCAAAAAGAGCGTAAATATCCGACAATACATCGGCAATACCAAATTCCTTTGCTTCCTGAGCAGAAAGGACGGTAGTGAAGAGAAGGTTTTCCTGCAAAACGGAATCAAAATACTGCTGCTGAATCGCATCCTGAATGGAACTGGACAGCAGGTCAGGATGAAATACTACAGCATAGAAATCGAAGGTATCTCCCAGAAGAGCAGTTACCAGATGCAGGTGGTTGGGGAGAATAAAGGCAACATATCCCTCCTTCAGTTCATAGCGGTCATTATTCAGGATCAGGACAGCACTGCCTTTTGTAACTACCAGAATCTCGATTTCTTCATGCCAGTGGCAGGCGATCCGTTCCTCAGTACGGGTATCGCTTGATACTTCATGGATCATAAAAGGAAACATGGCATTGCCATGCGGAAGCTGCTCCTGCAGCAGGATAGAGGGAGTATTCATATGTGAATCCTTTCTGATAGTATTATATCAATTTTGTGTTAGCCTATGCTAAAAACAGCATAGATTAAATGGAAACATATCATTATAATGTCAGTATAAAGTATCGCTGGAAGATATTCAAGTAACAGGAGGGTATGTAGATGTATTATGAACAAAAAGAATCTGGATTGTTAGTACGCCATAAGAATGAGCGGATGTATATTGAAGCATGGGGCAGGGATTCCCTGCGTGTGAGAACCACACAGTATATGGATTTCACCGGCAGAGACTGGGCCTTGAGTGAGACAGTGGATAAGAACGGGCAGGATGTGGATATCCATATCGACGGACAGCAGGCGACGATCCGAAATGGCAGATTGTCAGTCAGAGTCAATGATGCGGGGGTGCTGACTTTTTATAAAGATGGCAAGATGCTCATCCGTGAGTATCATAGAGATTATTCAGGAACAGAATGCAAAGAGAGCCGTTGCCTCAAGATCGTAGGACGTACTTATAAGCCTATCATCGGCGGCGATTATCAGATCATACAGCGTTTTGAAGGAATAGATGGCGAGAAGATATATGGTATGGGCCAGTATCAGCAGAAATATCTGGATCTCAAGGGCTGCGTATTGGAGCTGGCACAGCGTAATTCACAGGTATCGATTCCTTTTGCAGTATCCAGTATGGGATATGGATTTCTGTGGAATCATCCCGGTGTAGGTCAGGTTTCCTTTGGCAAGAATTATACAGAATGGAAAGCAGAAGCGACTAAGGAACTGGATTACTGGATCACAGTAGGAGATACTCCCAAGGAACTGATTGAGAAATACACCAGTGTAACTGGAAGAACTCCTATGGTTCCGGATGGATTGCTGGGACTGTGGCAGTGTAAGCTCAGATATCGTACACAGGAGGAAGTACTGAGTGTTGCACGCAAATATAAGGAGCTGAATATTCCACTGGATGTTATCGTAATTGATTTCTTCCACTGGACCAGACAGGGTGACTGGAAGTTCGATCCGGAGTACTGGCCTGATCCAAAAGCAATGTGTGACGAATTACATACAATGGGAACCAAGGTAGTTGTATCGGTATGGCCTTCTGTGGATAAAAAGAGCGAAAATTTTGCAGAGATGGAAGAGCGTGGCTTACTCATCCGTACAGAACGTGGTGCGATCCAGACCTATGATTTTCAGGGAGACTGTCTGGAAATCGATGCGACTAATCCGGAGGCAAGAGCCTTTGTGTGGGAGAAGTGCAAGAAGAATTACTATGATTATGGAATCGATATGTTCTGGCTGGATAATTCAGAACCTGACTATGGTATCTATGATTATGACAATTATCGTTACCAGCTTGGATGTGCTCTTGAGGTCAGCAACCTTTATCCGCAGATGTATACCAGAGCGTTTTATGATGGAATCAAGGGCGAAGCGCCTGATAAGGCACAGTTACATCTGGTACGAAGCGGATGGGCAGGAAGTCAGAAGTATGCGACTCTGATCTGGTCCGGCGATGTTCCCAGCAGCTTTGAAGCAATGGAAGACCAGCTTAGTGCGGGACTTAATATGGGGCTTGCAGGAATTCCATGGTGGACAACAGATATCGGCGGCTTCATGACAGATGATGTGAACGATCCGGAGTTTCGTGAGCTGCTGCTTAGATGGTATGAATGGGCTGTATTTACTCCATTTCTGCGTATGCATGGTGATAGAGGACCTCATGATATCGCACCACTTTCTGATAAGGAATGGGGCGGTGGACACCTCTATACAGGACATTCCAATGAGCTGTGGAGCTATGGTGAAGAAGTATTTACCATTATGAAGAAACAGTTGGAAGTCAGATGGGGACTGAAATCATATATTGAGAGCATCATGAAAGAGGCAACACAGAATGGTTCTCCTCTGATGCGTACCATGTTCTACGAATTCCCGGAGGATGAGAAGTGCTGGAATATCACGGATCAGTACATGTTCGGTGCCAGATATCTGGTTGCACCGGTTCTGGAGCTGGGACAGCGAAGCAGAAAGGTATATTTGCCACAGGGCACCTGGAAGAACATCAATGATGGCAAAAGTTATGAGGGAGGCTGTGTGATCGAGGCTGATGCACCGCTTGAATTTATCCCTGTATTTGAAAAAATAAAGTAAAAGCAAGAGGCGTTGCACAAAATCAGGTGCCACGCCTCCTACTTTTATAAAATAGCTTGAAAAACCCTGATAAACAGTGTAAAATTCTTACAGACTACAGAATAAAGAAGCGAGGTAGAATATGGCACTGAATAAGAAGCCTGTTACGGGAATGAAAGATATTATGCCGGAAGAAATGGCGATCCGTGATTATGTGATCGGCGTGATCAAGGAAACTTACGGCAAATTTGGTTTTACACCGATAGAGACACCCTGCATGGAGAACATTGCAAACTTAAGCAGCAAGCAGGGCGGCGAGAATGAGAAGCTGATCTTCAAGGTATTAAAGAGAGGCGAGAAGCTTAATCTTGAGACAGCCAAGGAAGAAGCTGATCTGGTAGATTTTGGTATGCGTTACGACCTGACAGTACCTCTGGTACGTTATTATTCCAATCATGCCAATGAACTTCCATCACCTTTTAAGGCATTGCAGATGGGTAATGTATGGAGAGCCGACAGACCCCAGAGAGGCAGATATCGTCAGTTCATGCAGTGTGATATTGATATTCTGGGAGAAGCTTCCAACCTGGCAGAGATCGAGCTGATCCTTGCAACAACAACGACCCTTGGCAAGATTGGCTTCAAGAATTTCGAGATCCGTATCAATGACAGAAGAATCTTAAAGGCAATGGCTGCATACAGCGGTTTTGCCGAAGAAGATTATGACAATATATTTATTATTCTTGACAAAATGGACAAGATAGGTCTTGAAGGCGTAGAGAAGGAACTGATCGAAGACGGTTATGCCAAAGGCAGTGTAGAGAAGTATCTTGCGTTATTCAAGGGTATGCAGGAGAGCGAGGATACATTGTCCTTTATCGAAGAAAAGATGACAGGTTTCCTTGAGGAAGAGGTAAAGACAAGCTTCAGAGAGATCATTGAAAGTGTCAATGCGACCAAGGGTGACCACTTCAAGCTGGTATTTGACCCGACTCTGGTACGTGGTATGTCTTACTACACAGGTACGATCTTTGAGATCGCAATGCCTGAATTTGGTGGAAGTTGCGGCGGCGGTGGACGTTATGACAAGATGGTAGGCAGATTTACGGGTAAGGATGTTCCTGCCTGCGGCTTTTCCATTGGCTTTGAGCGTATTATCATGCTGCTTCTTGAGAGTGGCTTCAAGGTACCTTCCAGGAATAAGAAGATCGCCTATCTGATCGAAAAAGGCGTAGAAGGACAGGCTCTGTGTGATGTGATTGCCAAGGCACAGGAAGCCAGAAAAGATGGCACACAGATATTAGTTGCCAGAATGAATAAGAACAAGAAGTTCCAGAAGGAACAGCTTACGGCAGAAGGATATGAAGAATTCCAGGAATTCTACAAAAATCCGTTAAAATAGTTAAAAATAACGTGTGATATTATATTGCACAGAAATGAGGATAAAGACATGGCTGAGACTATGAAAGGTTTGAAGAGAACCCACAGATGTACAGAGGTCACCACAGCAAATGTTGGTCAGACTGTAACCGTTATGGGCTGGGTACAGAAGAGTAGAAATAAAGGAGGTATCATCTTCGTTGATCTTCGTGACAGAAGCGGTCTGTTACAGATCATTTTCGAACAGGGTGATGATCCGCAGAGATTTGTTGGAGCAGAAGAATTTGCCAAGGCTGAGAGCCTTAGAAGTGAATATGTGATCGCTGTTGTTGGTAAGGTAGAGAACCGTGAGGGTAATATCAATGAGAATATGGCAACAGGTGCGATCGAGGTACGTGCAACACAGCTTCGTATTCTTTCTGAATCAGAGACACCGCCTTTCCAGATCGAGGCAGATTCCAAGACTAAGGAAGAGCTTCGTCTGAAATACCGTTATCTGGATCTGAGAAGACCTGACTTACAGGCCAAGATCATGATGAGAAGCCGCGTAGTGGCTAAGATCCGTGAGTTTATGACAAACGAAGGCTTCCTTGAGATCGAGACTCCTATTCTGAATAAGTCAACCCCGGAAGGTGCAAGAGATTATTTAGTACCAAGCCGTGTGCATCCTGGTACATTCTATGCTCTGCCACAGTCACCACAGCTTTTCAAGCAGTTATTGATGTGTTCAGGCTTTGACAGATATTTTCAGATCGCGAAGTGTTTCCGTGATGAGGACTTACGTGCTGACAGACAGCCTGAGTTCACACAGGTAGATATGGAATTATCCTTCGTAGATGTAGATGACGTTATCGAAGTCAATGAGAGACTGTTAAAGGCAGTATTCAAGGAAACCATCGGTATCGACGTACCAAATCCTATCCCAAGAATGACCTGGCAGGAAGCTATGGACCGTTTCGGTTCTGATAAGCCGGATACACGTTTCGGTATGGAACTTGTCAATGTCAGTGATGTAGTTGCAGGCTGTGGCTTCAGCGTATTTACATCAGCACTGGAGAATGGCGGTTCTGTTCGTGGTATCAATGCAGAAGGTCAGGGAGAGATGCCAAGAAAGAAGATCGATGCACTGGTAGAGTTTGCAAAAGGCTTTGGCGCAAAGGGTCTGGCATACATTGCTATCCAGCCTGACGGTACACTCAAATCTTCTTTTGCCAAGTTCATGACAGAAGAACAGATGGCAGCACTTGTAAAAGCAATGAACGGTAAGAACGGAGACTTACTTCTGTTCGCAGCCGATAGAAATAAAGTCGTATGGGATGTATTAGGCAACCTTCGTCTGGAAATCGCAAGAAATCTTGGTATTCTGGACAAGAACCAGTACAATTTCTTATGGGTAACAGAGTTCCCTCTGCTTGAGTGGAGCGATGAAGAGAACAGATATGTGGCAATGCATCATCCGTTCACAATGCCTATGGAAGAGGATATTTCACTTCTTGACACAGATCCGGGTAAGGTTCGTGCCAAGGCATATGATATTGTATTGAATGGTACAGAACTTGGTGGTGGTAGTGTTCGTATCCATCAGGATGATATTCAGGAGAAGATGTTCGAGATCATCGGACTTTCCAAGGAAACAGCGCAGGAGCGTTTCGGCTTCCTGTTAACTGCATTCAAGTATGGTGTACCACCTCACGCAGGACTTGCATTTGGTCTTGACCGTATGGTTATGCTGATGACTCAGGCAGATTCCATCCGTGAAGTAATTGCATTCCCGAAGGTAAAGGATGCATCCTGTCTGATGACAAATGCACCTGACTATGTAGATGATATCCAGTTAAAAGAACTTGGTATCGCGGTTGTAGAAGAATCAAAAGAAGAACAGGAATAAAAGAATAAGATAAGAGGGTACTCCGCAGCAGGAATGCCCTTTTATCTACTATAAAAATACGGCATTGGAGGATAAAAGATGCTGGAGTTAAGAAATGTGTCTTATCATGTGGATGATGATAAGGGCAAAGACATTCTGAATCATATTAATCTGAAAATAGAAGACAGATTTACAGCAATCACAGGACCAAACGGTGGAGGCAAGTCCACACTGGCAAAGATGATCGCAGGTATCATCCGTCCTACAGAAGGGCAGATTCTGCTGGATGGAGAAGATATCACAGACCTTTCAATCACAGATCGGGCTAAGAAGGGTATTAGCTTTGCCTTTCAGCAGCCGGTACGTTTCAAGGGAATTACAGTTCTTGATCTGATTCGTCTGGCAGCAGGGGAAAAAGTCAGTGTAGACGGTGCCTGCAAATATCTGTCAGAAGTAGGACTATGTGCGAGAGATTACATCAATCGTGAAGTGAACAGCTCTTTGTCAGGCGGCGAGTTGAAGAGAATAGAGATCGCAACGGTAATGGCAAGAGGTACGAAGCTGTCTATTTTTGATGAACCGGAGGCAGGTATCGACTTATGGAGCTTCCAGAATCTGATACAGGTATTTGAACAGATGCATGAGCAGACCCAGGGTTCTATTGTGATTATATCTCATCAGGAGAGAATTCTGAATATTGCAGACAGAATTGTTGTCATTGCTGATGGCAGCATTACAGCAGAAGGTTCTAAGGAAGAGATATTGCCGGGACTTTTAAGTGGTGATGCTTATTGCGTGCATAATAAAGGAGGTTGTATCCGTGGATGAGATTCAGAAGACATTACTTGCCGAGGTAGCTGATCTGCATGGAGTACCTGCAGGTGCATACAATATTCGTTCAAATGGCGAGAGTATTGACAGAAAATCTACCGAACATATTGAAATTGTAGGCAAGAAAGATAAATCAGGTATCGATATTTATATCAAACCGGGTACGAAGAATGAGAGTGTTCATATTCCGGTCATTCTGTCTCAGACAGGTTTAAAAGAGCTTGTATATAATGACTTTCATATTGGAGAAGACTGTGATGTCACGATCATTGCAGGCTGCGGTATTCATAACAGTGGTGATGCGGCCAGTGAACATGATGGTATCCACACTTTTTATGTCGGTAAGAATGCGAAGTTACGTTATGTAGAGAAGCATTATGGCAGTGGTGACGGTAAGGGTGAGAGAATCCTGAATCCACAGACTATCGTGCATATGGATGAGGGCAGCTATATGGAGATGGAGGCTGTACAGATAAAAGGCGTAGATTCAACTGTTCGTGAGACGCGCGCTGATCTGGCAGCAGGTGCTACACTGGTCGTAAAAGAGAAGATCATGACCCATGGTGTACAACATGCAGAAACCAAATTCTATGTAGATCTTAATGGGGAAGATTCCAGTACGAATGTTGTGTCCAGATCCGTTGCAAAAGAGGATTCTACACAGGTATTCTATTCTCAGATCAATGGTAACAACAAATGTGCGGGACATACAGAGTGTGATGCTATTATCATGGACAGAGCTACAGTGAAGGCAATTCCTGCACTGGAGGCGAACAATCTGGAAGCCAGCCTGATCCATGAAGCAGCAATCGGTAAGATCGCAGGAGATCAGTTGATCAAGCTCATGACCCTTGGCTTGACAGAGACTGAGGCAGAAGAGCAGATCGTTAATGGATTTTTGAAATAAGTGTGAAAATAACTTTGTGCTGATGACACAAAGTTTGCAGGTTAGGGGAAAGGTTTAGGTAGTAAAAATGAGCGTAACGAAGGATATGACAGAAGGCTCCCCCATGAAGCTGATTCTTGGGTTTTCTGTGCCTTTATTATTTGGCTATTTATTTCAGCAGCTTTATAATCTGGTAGATACTATGATTGTAGGACAGTTTCTGGGTGTTGATGCATTGGCAGCAGTAGGGGCAACGGGTTCCATTAACTTCCTTATCATTGGCTTTTGCAATGGCGTGTGCAGTGGATTTGCACTGCCGATCGCACATCGATTTGGTGCAAAGGATTATAAGACTTTGCGTAAGCTGTATGCAAACAGTATCTGGTTATCTGCTATTTTTGCAGTAATCATGACAATATTGACGGTAGCATTTTGCAGACCAATATTGACATTGATGCGTACACCGGAGAATATTTTTGAATATTCCTATCAGTATATTGTAATTATTTTTATCGGTATTCCGGCAACGTATCTGTTTAACCTTACATCAGGTATGATTCGTGCACTGGGTAATTCCAGAGCGCCGCTGATCGTATTGATCGTGTCATCGGTTCTGAATGTTGTACTTGATCTGGTGTTTATTCTGAATTTCCATATGGGAGTAACAGGAGCGGCAGCAGCAACCGTACTTTCACAGGTGATTTCGGGAATTGCCTGTGTCATCTATATTCGTAAAAAGGTGGACATGTTGCAATTGTCCAGAGATGAATGGAAGATGGAAAAGAGAGAAATGCTGGAGCTTTTCAATGCCGGCGTTCCAATGGGCTTACAGTATTCGATCACCGCAATCGGCAGCGTTATTCTCCAGTCAGCGGTAAATACACTTGGTTCCAATGCAGTAGCCAGCGTTACGGCAGCATCCAAGATCAGTATGTTTATCGTGTGTCCTTTTGATTCCATGGGAGCTACGATGGCGACTTACGGTGGGCAGAATGCAGGAGGCTATAAGCTGGACAGATTACATAAGGGACTGCGAAGCTGTATATTGCTTGGCGCAGTTTATTCAGTGATCGGTCTGTTGATCATTGTGGCATTTGGACCACATCTGCTCAAACTTTTTGTCAGTGGCAGTGAGACACAGATACTTGCAGATGCACAGCACTTCCTTTTGATCAATGGACTGTTCTATTTCCCGTTAGCACTGGTCAATATTGTAAGATTCATGATTCAGGGTATGGGCTTTGGTTTCTTTGCTATTATTGCCGGTGTACTGGAAATGGCAGCACGTACGCTGGTCGGCACAGTATTCGTACCGATATTTGGATATAATGCAGCCTGCGTTGCAAACCCTCTGGCATGGATATTTGCAGACTGTTTCCTGATTCCTGCTTATTTCGTCGTATGGAACCGGATGAAACGTCATCAGGAAGCTTATAAACAGGTATAATAGCCCATAAAGCAAGACCGTGGCTATCTATAGATAAGTAATCTCAACAGGAACAGGGATGAAGAAGCTGGCACGAGCCTTCATCCCCAAGTGTATACGTGCAGAGAAAGGATGGTATACAATGGACGCATTAACATGTATCGAAACAAGAAGAAGTATCAGGAAGTATCAGGAGAAGCCAATCCCTCATGAAGTGATGGAAGAAATCGTTAAGGAGGCTTCCTTCGCACCATCATGGAAGAATTCTCAGGTAGTCAGATATGTTGTTGTAGAGAATTCTGAAATAAAATCAAAGATCGCAAATGAGGCAGTTCTTGGATTCGCTTATAATACAGGAACAATCGAACACGCTGCAGCACTTGTAGTTGTTACAATGATCCATGGCAGAAGCGGCTATGAGAGAGATGGTTCTTTCACTACAAGCAAGGAAGACCGCTGGGAAATGTTCGATGCCGGTATCGCTACGCAGACATTTTGTCTGGCAGCTCATGAAAAAGGTATTGGTTCCGTTATCATGGGAATCTTCGACGAAGCAAAAGTCGGTGAACTCATTAACATTGAAGAAGGCAGAAAAGTGGCAGCCCTTGTAGCTGTAGGTTATCCTGCTGAAACACCGGATGCTCCTAAGAGAAAATCTGTAGAAGAACTTGTAAGATTTGAATAATCGTGCAGATTTCATAAATGAAAATGATAAATTTGCATAAAAATACATATTTTTAAAATTCGGTATTGACATCTTACGATAAAGTGATTATAGTAAGAACCATAAAAAGAGAACAAGAAACTGATGACCGAGAGGAGTACATGATCTTAACGGATTCACAGAGAGTTGCAGATGGTGGGATTGCAGCAGTCTACAGAGCATGGAATGGACTCGGGAAGGTGGGAGCAAAGAGTGTGAACTCAAGTAATGCCCAACGGGATTTCCGCCCGTTATCAAGGGAAGACGTATGATAGTACGTTTATGAGAGGATGTATTTTTATACATCAATTTAGGTGGTACCGCAGAAGTTTATTCAGAGCTTTTGTCCTAAGCAATTAGGACGAAAGCTCTTTTTTTGCGCGAATAAGCAGAGCCATGGTCATATGTGCTGACTGCATGCTTGCATGACAGACAGCATATATGACTAGGGCGAGCAACGCGAACGAGCAAGTGAAGCTTGCGAGTCTGCTTATTCACACAAGGTAGAAAGTAAGCACTTGCGAAACGCAACATTATGTATCTAGGATTGTCCAGATTTAACAGATGCATAAACCAGGACAATTCGTCCCACTCTTTCATATACGTTTCGCAATACCTATCTATAGAAAAATAAGGAGGGCAACCCATGTTAATACCGACATATGAACAGGCAAAACAATACGAAAAAGATTACACTTACGTTCCGGTGTGCAAGGATATTCTGGCAGATGATGTGACTCCGATCCTGATGCTTCGCAAGCTGGCAGCACTGGATGAACAGTATTTTCTTCTGGAAAGTGTAGAGGGAGGAAATTTAGGCAGATATTCATTCCTTGGATATCATCCTAAACTATCCGTATCCTGCAAGAATGGCGTTGTGAAGGTAAAAGAGAACGGAATGGTACGTATCATTCCTGGAAAACCCAAGGAAGCACTGCAGAGCCTGTTGGCACAGTACCGCTCCCCACAGATAGAAGGACTTCCCACTTTTACAGGCGGGCTGGTAGGGTACTTCTCCTATGAAATGATCCAGTATGCAGAACCCAAGTTACATATCAAACAAAGTGATGTGAATGATTTTGAACTGATGATGTTCGACAAGCTGCTGGCTTTTGACCAGGTAATGCATAAGCTGTGCATCATTGTCAATGCCAGAACAGCAGACGGTGAAGCAGGATACAACAGGGCAGTAGAAGAAATTGATGCCTTTATCGAAACATTGCGCATCACAGAGCCGATTTCCTATGAACAGCCGCCCAAAGCACCGGAGTTTACCTGTAACCTGAGCAAGGAAGAGTATTGCAGCATGGTGGAAAAGACGAAGCACTATATCAAAGAAGGAGATATCTTTCAGGGAGTTATCTCCAGGCGGTTTGAAGCAGAGTATGATGGCAGTCTCCTGAATGCCTACAGAGTGCTTAGAACAACGAATCCTTCTCCTTATATGTACTACATGCAGATCAAGGATATGCAGATCGCAGGAACTTCCCCGGAGACAATGGTGAAACTCACCAATGGGAAGCTGATGACTTTTCCGGTAGCAGGAACGAGACAAAGAGGCAAGAGCATCGAAGAAGATCAGGCATTGGAGAAAGAACTGCTGGCAGATGAGAAAGAATGTGCCGAGCATAACATGCTGGTAGATCTGGCGAGAAACGATCTGGGGCGAATATCCGAGTACGGTTCCGTCAAAGTAGCTGATTATATGGCAATCCACAGATTTTCCAAAGTCATGCATATCGCGAGTACGGTAGTAGGAGATCTGGCAAAGGGTAAGACTTGTGGAGATACAATCGAGGCGCTGCTCCCAGCAGGAACACTCTCAGGAGCACCCAAATTCAGGGCGTGTGAGATCATCGATGAACTGGAACCGGTAGCCAGAGGGGTATATGGCGGAGCAATCGGTTATATGGACTTCAGCGGCAATCTGGATGTGTGCATCGCGATCAGAACTGCTGTGAAGAAGGGCAAGAAAGTATATGTGCAGGCAGGAGCAGGTATTGTAGCAGATTCCATACCGGAGAACGAATATCAGGAATGTGCGAATAAGGCAGGAGCAGTGATCGAAGCGATCAGGCTGACAGAGGAGGTGTGCAGGGCATGATATTACTGGTAGATAATTATGATAGTTTTTCCTTTAATCTGGTACAGGTCATGGGAGAACTGGTAGCAAGCAGAGAGGAATTGAAGGTGATCAGAAATGATGAGTTAACGGTATCGGAGATCATGGCATTGGAGCCATCCCACATTGTATTATCTCCAGGACCTGGAAAGCCGGCAGATGCCGGTGTGTGTGAAGCCCTGATCCGTGAGGTGTTGGAGCACCCCATTCCATTGCTTGGAGTATGTCTGGGGCATCAGGCAATCTGTGAAACACTGGGAGGTAAGATCACTTACGCACCACAGCTTATGCATGGTAAGCAAAGTCTGGTCAAAGTAGATGACACAAGTGTCATTTTTAAAGGACTTCCAAAGGAGTTGCAAGTAGCAAGATATCATTCTCTGGTAGCTGACAAAAATATGATTCCGGACACTCTGGATATCACGGCAACTGATGAAAAAGGCGAGATCATGGCGGTACAGCACAAGACACTTCCAATCTATGGAGTGCAGTTCCATCCGGAATCCATTATGACACCGCAAGGCAAAGAAATGATACGAAACTTCGTGACAATATAAAGACAAGGGGGGACATGACAATGATAGTAGAGGCAACCAAAAAGGTAGTAGAAAGACAGAATTTAACAGAAGCGGAAGCAGAACAGGTTATGGACGAGATTATGAGCGGCAATGCAGAAGCTGTGAATATGGCGGCTTTTCTGACAGCACTCCGTATGAAGGGTGAGACAGTTGAGGAGATTACGGCTTTTGCAAAAGGCATGAGAAAACATGGCATCAAGGTTCCTGTACAGGGAGATGTGCTGGAAATTGTTGGAACCGGCGGAGACGAAGCCAATTCCATTAACATCAGTACCACAGCCAGCATCATTGTTGCAGCAGCGGGCTTTAAGGTAGCAAAACACGGCAACCGAAGCGTATCCAGTAAGAGCGGTGCAGCAGACTGTCTCGAAGCATTAGGTGTGAAGCTGGATCTGGAACCTGAGAAAAATGCGCAAGTATTGGAAAAAGCCAATATCTGTTTCATGTTTGCACAGAAATATCATGCAGCCATGCGTTTCGTAGGTCCGGTCCGCAAAGCACTGGGAATCAGAACCGTATTCAATATTCTGGGACCACTTGCCAATCCGGCAGGAGCTAACGTAGAACTGCTTGGTGTATACAGTGAGGAACTGGTAGAACCGATGGCACATGTACTTGATAAATTAGGTGTGAAACGTGCACTGGTCGTATATGGTCAGGACAGACTGGATGAGATCTCACTGAGCGCGCCCACTACAGTCATGGAAGTAAATCATGGTACTTTCACCAGATATGAACTGACACCGGAACAATTCGGCATGAAGAGATGTGATAAGAGTGAACTGGTAGGCGGTGATGGTGCAGCGAATGCAAAGATCACAGAAAGCATCCTCAAAGGAGAGTGTAAGGATGCCAAGGCAGAGGCAGTCATTCTTAATGCAGGAGCAGGCATCTATCTGATGGGAGGTGCAGATACCATAGCAGAGGGCATAGCCATTGCCAGAGAGACGATCACAAATGGCAAGGCGTATGAGAAGCTGCAGCAGTTTGTAGCACTTACCAATGCGTAAAGGAGACAAAACAAGTATGATATTGGATGATTTGGCAGCAGCAACGCGGGCGAGAGTTGAGAGAAAAAAGGCACAGATCCCATTAGAAACAGTAAAGGCACAGGCGCAGACCTTTGCACAGCAGGAGAGTCACTTTACCTTTCCTTTTGAACAGGCAATCGCAAAGGATGATATCAGCTTCATCTGCGAGGTGAAAAAGGCATCTCCGTCAAAAGGCATCATAGCAGAGGATTTTCCCTATCTGGACATAGCAAAGGACTATGAAAAGGCAGGAGCAGACTGCATTTCCGTACTGACAGAAACAGATTACTTCAAAGGTGAGGACAGATTCTTAAAGGAGATCAATGACACAGTACAGATTCCGACTATCAGAAAGGATTTCATCATTGATGAGTATATGATCTATGAAGCTAAACTGCTGGGAGCCTCCTGTGTACTGTTGATCGCAGCACTGCTGGATACCGAAACGATCAGACAGTACAAGTCAATCTGTGATGATCTGGGATTGTCGGCTCTGGTAGAAGCCCATGATGAGGCAGAGATAGCCAGTGCCATAGCAGCAGGAGCCAGAATGATAGGTGTGAACAATCGTAATCTCAAGGATTTTACAGTAGATATTCATAATAGTACGAGATTGAGAGAGCTTGTTCCAAAAGATATCTTGTTTATTGCAGAAAGCGGCATCAAAACAGCCGATGATATTCAGGTATTACGGGATGCAGGCGTGAATGGAGTGCTGATCGGAGAGACACTGATGCGTAGTCCCGACAAGGCACAGATGCTGGATACGCTTCGTGGAAAGGTGAGATAACAGCAATGCCGAAGGTAAAAATATGTGGATTAAAGACATTGGAAGATGTGGCAATTGTCAATAAGTACCGTCCTGACTATATCGGATTTGTATTTGCTCCGACCAAACGTTTCGTGACAGATGAACAGGCACTTGCCATGAAAAAGGCATTACTTCCACAGATTCAGGCGGTAGGGGTATTTGTCAATGAGCCGATAGAACATATCCTGTCACTGTGCAGGCAGGGGGTCATTGATATGATACAACTGCATGGGGATGAAACAGAAGAGTATATCACAGAGATCCAAAATAAAACTGACACACCTGTCATAAAAGCAGTCAGAGTACAGACCAGTGAACAGGTAAGCAGCATGGTCACACCTTTGGCAGAATATATGCTCTTTGATACCTATAAGAAAGATGCCTATGGTGGAAGCGGAGAGTGTTTCCCATTGGAAATCCTGCAGCGAAGTTTAAGAGAGCAGGAAAGAACCGGTGCTGTGATGCAGCCCTTTTTCCTGGCGGGAGGACTGACACCGGAAAACATAGAAGAAGTGTTGGGAGAACAGGATTGTTATTGCGTTGATGTCAGTACCGGAGTGGAAACAGATGGACACAAGGATGAAGCGAAGGTACGGGATTTGATAGAAAAAATAAGACAGACTACTGAAAGGAAGGATACGATGGAACAGAAAAAAGGAAGATATGGATTATACGGTGGACAGTATATTCCGGAGACTTTGATACCGGCGGTCAATGAGGTGGAAAAGGCATACGAATATTATAAGAATGATCCACAGTTCAAACAGGAATTACATGATCTTTTGACTAAATATGCGGGCAGACCATCACTGCTTTATTATGCAGAGAAAATGACAAAGGATCTGGGTGGAGCAAAGATCTATCTGAAACGTGAAGATCTGAACCATACAGGTTCTCATAAGATCAACAACGTATTAGGACAGGTGCTGCTTGCCAAGAAGATGGGTAAGACCAGGGTTATAGCAGAGACAGGAGCCGGTCAGCATGGTGTGGCAACAGCGACTGCAGCAGCCCTTATGGATATGGAATGTGAGATATTCATGGGAAAAGAAGATACAGACAGACAGGTGCTCAACTGTTATCGAATGGAGCTTCTGGGCGCAAAGGTGCATCCTGTAACTTCAGGTACTATGACCCTCAAGGATGCAGTAAATGAAACGATGCGTGAATGGGCTTCCAGAATGGATGATACACTCTATGTTCTGGGTTCTGTTATGGGACCACATCCTTTTCCCATGATCGTGCGTGATTTCCAGAAGATTATTGGAGAAGAGATCAAGGAGCAGTTGCAGGAGGCAGAGGGTAAATTGCCGGATGCCGTGATCGCATGTGTAGGCGGAGGCAGCAATGCAATGGGTGCCTTTTATGAATTTATTCCTGACACAAGTGTCAGATTAATTGGCTGTGAGGCAGCAGGACTGGGCGTGAACAACCCTAAAAATGCAGCAACGATTGCAAACGGAAGTATTGGTATTTTCCATGGCATGAAGTCATATTTCTGCCAGAATGAATATGGACAGATTGCACCGGTATATTCTATTTCAGCAGGACTGGATTATCCGGGAATCGGACCGGAGCATGCAAATCTCTATGAGACAGGCAGAGCACAGTATGTTCCTATCACGGACGAAGAAGCGGTAGAAGCATTTGAGTATTTATCCAGAACAGAGGGAATCATTCCTGCCATTGAGAGCGCACATGCAGTTGCTTATGGTAAGAAGCTGGCACCGACTATGGATAAAAACCAGATTATTGTAATTAATATTTCAGGACGCGGCGATAAGGACGTAGCAGCCATCGCCAGATACAGGGGGGTAGAGATTTTTGACTAGGATACAGAAAGCATTTGAAAATAAAAAGGCATTTATCGCCTTTGTAACAGGGGGCGACCCTGATGTGGAAACAACGAAGAAGCTGATTCCTGCAATGGCAGCGGCAGGTGCAGACCTGATCGAGATCGGTATTCCTTTCTCAGACCCGATCGCGGAAGGCGTAGTTATTCAGAAAGCAGATGTACGTGCATTAAGTGCAGGTACTACGACAGATGATTTATTCGATATGGTAAAGGAAGTGCGCAAGGAGACAGATGTGCCACTGGTATTCATGACCTATATGAATCCGGTGTATACCTATGGAACAGAACGCTTTATGAAGAAATGTGCAGAGTGCGGAATTGATGGCGTGATCATCCCGGATGTGCCCTTTGAAGAGAATGACGAAGTCAGCGGCGCATGTGAGGCAGCAGGTGTTGATCTGATCTCCATGATTGCACCTACTTCCAAAGAACGTATCCATATGATCGCCAGACAGGCAAAGGGCTTCCTCTACTGTGTATCTTCACTGGGAGTAACCGGTGTCAGAAGTCAGATCACGACTGATATTCATGCCATGGTAGAGCAGGTAAAACAGGTATCTGATATTCCATGCGCGATCGGTTTTGGAATTTCCACGCCCCAACAGGCATATGAAATGGCAGCCAAGGCGGATGGTGCTATTGTAGGCAGTGCTATTGTCAAGCTCGTGGCTCAATACGGCAAAGACTGCATCCAGCCGGTGTGCGATTACGTGAAAGAAATGAAAGCAGCAGTAGAGCGTGCACAATAGAATTTCGAAAAAAGGTTGTATTTCGTCCAGTATATAGTAAAATATAAATAGCATACGAACATGACGATAAGGAGAAAATCATGAGAGAATTTAAAGATCTGAAAATTGCTGTTGCTGGTACGGGATACGTTGGGCTTTCTATCGCAACACTGTTAAGCCAGCACCATAAAGTAACAGCAGTTGATATTATTCCTGAGAAGGTGGAGTTGCTCAACAGCAGAAAATCTCCGATCCAGGACGAATATATTGAGAAATATCTGGCAGAAAAGGAACTTGATCTGACAGCAACGCTGGATGCCAAAGAAGCATACAGTGATGCTGACTTTGTTGTAATTGCAGTTCAGACCAATTATGACAGTAAGAAAAATTTCTTTGATACTTCGGCTGTTGAGGCTGTGATCAAGCTGGTAATTGAGTGTAACCCGGATGCGATCATGGTCATTAAATCCACGATTCCTGTTGGATTTACTGCATCTGTCCGTGAAAAATACCACTGTGACAATATCATCTTCAGTCCTGAGTTTCTGCGTGAAAGCAAGGCACTTTATGATAATCTGTATCCAAGCCGTATCATTGTAGGTACAGATGTGGAAAATGCCAGACTGGTAAAGGCTGCACATACTTTTGCAGAACTTTTGCAGGAGGGTGCGATCAAAGAAGATATTGATACACTGTTCATGGGATTTACGGAGGCAGAAGCAGTTAAGTTATTCGCCAATACTTATCTGGCATTGCGCGTCAGCTACTTTAATGAGTTGGATACTTATGCAGAGATGAAGGGACTCAACACGAAGCAGATCATTGATGGTGTCTGCCTGGACCCGCGTATCGGTACACATTATAACAATCCAAGCTTTGGCTATGGAGGATACTGTCTGCCTAAGGATACGAAGCAGTTGCTTGCCAACTATGCAGATGTTCCGGAGAATCTGATCGAAGCGATCGTCGATTCCAACCGTACCCGTAAGGATTTCATAGCGGATCGGGTACTGGAGATCGCAGGCGCATATGAAGCAAATGACAGTTGGGATGAGGGCAAGGAGAAGGAAGTTGTAGTTGGTGTATATCGTCTGACGATGAAGAGCAACAGCGATAATTTCCGTCAGAGTTCTATTCAGGGTGTTATGAAGCGTATCAAAGCCAAGGGTGCAACAGTGATCATCTATGAACCAACACTTAAGGATGGTGATACATTCTTTGGAAGTAAGGTCATAAATGATCTGGATGAGTTCAAAAAGCAAAGTCAGGCTATTATTGCCAATCGTTATGATAAGAGTCTGGATGACGTAAAAGATAAAGTATATACACGTGATCTTTTCCAGCGTGATTAGGGAGCGTGCATCAGAAAGGGACATCATATTTGATGTCTCTTTTTGTGTGGAAAGCATAGAAAACATCACCATATTTATTTGACTACATAAAATAATTGTGCATAGTGTACAAAAACAAACGCCTTCACTTTATACTTTTGACAAAAATGTAATTTGAGGGTTGTAATTCATTCGTCATAATGATATTATAATCTTGCAAATCGGAAACGTTACCGATATCGATACCGACAACGTTTTCACATGGGGTTCAATAAAAGAAGGAAAGAGGTATTTTTATGAGAAAGAAGTTATTAAGTGCTTTACTTGGAACGACTATGGTTGTATCTATGCTTGCAGGCTGCGGCAGCAGTGCTGACACAAGTACATCACAGGACACAACAACACAGGAGCAGAAGGAAACTACTGCAGCAACAACAGAAGCAGCAGCTACAGAGAGTGCAGCCGCTGAAACATCAGGAACAGGCAAGGTATATTATTTGAACTTTAAGCCGGAGCAGGCTGATGACTGGAAGAATCTGGCAGCCAAGTATACAGAGGAGACAGGAGTGCAGGTTGATGTTGAGACAGCAGCTTCCGGTACATATGAATCTACATTGAAATCAGAAATCGCCAAGACAGATGCACCTACTCTTTTCCAGGTAAACGGGCCAGTAGGACTTGCAACATGGAAGGATTACTGCTATGACCTGTCTGGTACAGACGTATACTCTCAGTTGAAGAGTGATGATTTTGCATTAAAGGATGGCGATGCAACTCTTGGTATCGCATATGTAGTAGAAACTTATGGTATCATCTACAATGCAGATATCTTAAATGATTATTTTACAAAAGATTATGCAGTTGTTACAAGCGTAGATGAGATCAATTCATTTGATAAGTTAAAGGCAGTAGCCGACAGCATTCAGGAGAACAAGGATGATCTGGGTGTAAAGGGAGCTTTCACATCAGCAGGTATGGATTCAAGCTCTGACTGGAGATTCAAGACACATCTTGCTAATCTTCCTATTTACTATGAATACAAGGCAGACGGCATCAGCTCAACAGATGCAATCAAGGGAACATACCTTGATAACTACAAGGCAATCTGGGATTTATATATTACAGATTCCACATGTGCACCTACAGTACTTTCCAGTAAGACTGGTGAAGATGCAACAGCAGAATTCGCTCTTGGCGAGGCAGTATTCTATCAAAATGGTACATGGGCTTATTCGGATCTGAGCAACAATGGCATGGCAGATGACTCTCTTGGAATGCTTCCTATTTACATCGGAGCAGAAGGCGAAGAAAATCAGGGACTTTGTACAGGTAGTGAAAACTACTGGTGTGTAAATAAGAATGCATCCGCAGAGGATATTCAGGCAACACTTGATTTCCTGAACTGGGTTGTAACATCTGATGAAGGATGTACTGCACTTTCACAGGATATGGGATTTGTTTGCCCATTCAAGGCATTTGACAATTATCCTGCAACCAATCCTCTGATCAATATTGCAAATGAATATGTATCCAGCGGCAAAAATTCTGTAGCATGGACATTTACTACAATGCCTTCTGAAGAGTGGAAGAATGGTGTAGGAAGTGCTCTGTTAGAGTATGCACAGGGTACAGGTGACTGGGATGCAGTTGTTTCAGCATTCGTTGATGGCTGGGCAACAGAGTATGCAGCAGCTAACAATTAAGCTGGACAATTATCTAAACAATAATCGTGAATACGTCTGATGTGTTCATGAAGGCAGGAAGTGGGCAGCATGTACTTACTGTCCACTTCCTTTGATTGTAGAACAGTATTTTCTTTTCTAAAGGAGCAAGAGGATTATTATGGAGAAAGCGATTAAAAAATATTTCCCTATTTTTGCATTGCCGACATTTGCAGCATTCACGATAGGATTTATCATTCCATTTATTTTAGGTGTATATTTGTCATTTTGCGAATTTACAACGGTTACGGATGCAACATTTGTCGGATTTAAGAATTATATCAGAATCTGGGGAGATGCAACATTCATCCACGCACTTTGGTATACATCTTTATTTACTGTAGTATCAGTGATCACAATCAATGTTCTGGCTTTTGCAGTTGCAATGCTTCTGACCAAAGGCATTAAAGGAACAAATGTATTCAGAACAGTATTTTTTATGCCTAATCTGATCGGTGGAATTATCCTCGGTTATATCTGGCAGTTGATTTTAAATGGTATCTTACTTCACTTTGACAGAACACTTACATATAATTCATCTTATGGATTCTGGGGACTCGTTATACTGATGAACTGGCAGCAGATCGGATATATGATGATCATTTACATTGCAGGTATTCAGAATATTCCCGGAGAACTGATCGAAGCCGCCAAAATCGACGGCGCTAACAACAGACAATTACTTAGATATGTGACATTACCTATGGTCATGCCGTCTATTACAATATGTTCTTTCCTGACACTGACTAACTCATTCAAACTCTATGACCAGAACCTTGCGTTGACAGCAGGTGAGCCATCTAATAAGTCTGAGATGCTGGCTCTTAATATTTATAACACATTCTATGGCAGAACTGGTTGGGAAGGTGTAGGTCAGGCGAAAGCAGTTATTTTCTTCCTGGCAGTCGCACTGATCGCAGTGATTCAGCTTAGACTGACAAGAAACAAGGAGGTGCAGGCATAATGAGCAGTGTTAGAAAAGCAAAACACGGATGGATACTTACTTTATTATTCTCCATTATATCTGTTATTTATGTAATGCCTATTTTGATCGTTCTGATGAACTCTTTTAAGAAGAAAATATTTATCAGCAATCGACCATTCTCCCTGCCGGATGTAAAGTCCTTTGTAGGTTTGGAAAACTATGTCAATGGTATGCAAAAGATTGATTTCTTTCATTCTTTTGGGTATTCATTATTTATAACAGTTGGTTCTGTAGCCGCAATTATCCTGTGTACATCTATGTGTGCATGGTATATCACCCGTGTAAAAAGTAAAATAACGTCTGGTATATATTATTTATTTGCATTTTCCATGATCGTTCCATTTCAGATGGTAATGTTTACTTTATCAAAAATCGCTGATATACTACATTTAGGAAATCCTGTAGGTATTATTATCGTATATCTGGGATTTGGTGCAGGACTTGCGGTATTCATGTTCTGTGGATTTGTAAAGTCAATCCCTCTGGAGATCGAAGAGTCAGCAATGATTGATGGCTGCAATCCTTTACAGACATATTTTAAGATCGTATTTCCGGTTATGAAGCCAACGGCTATATCTGTAGCAATTCTGGAAGCTATGTGGGTATGGAATGATTATCTGCTTCCTTATCTGGTGCTGGATATAAAGAAATATAAGACTATTCCTATTGCGATCCAGTATCTTAAAGGTGGATATGGAGCAATCGATATGGGAGCTATGATGGCAATGATCGTTCTGGCGATTATTCCGATTATTATATTCTATATTGCGTGTCAGAAACACATTATAGAAGGTGTAGTTGCGGGCGCAGTAAAGGGTTAGGATCCTGCATATCAAGTAAGTTTTAAAGGAGAAAAAGTTATGAGAAAATGTGGTGTATTGATGCCTGTTTCTAGTCTGCCAAGCAGATTCGGAATAGGAGGTTTTTCCAAGGAAGCGTATGATTTTGTTGATTTCCTTGCAGAGGGTGGACAGTCTCTGTGGCAGATTTTGCCGCTTGGACCTACAGGATATGGAGATTCCCCTTATCAGTCTTTCTCTACTTTTGCAGGTAATCCTTATTATATCAGTCTGGATGCGCTTATTGAGCAGGGGCTACTGACAGAAGAGGAATGCGAAGCTGCTGATTATGGTAATCATCCTAATTATGTAAATTATGAAAAGATATATAATTCCCGCTTTGCCTTATTGCGCAAGGCTTTCAACAGGGCTGATATTGAAAACGATACCAATTATAAGAAATTTGTAGAAGATCAGTCAGCCTGGTTAAAGGATTATGCAATGTATATGGCAATTAAAGACTCATTAGGCGGTGTTGCATGGATAGAATGGGATGAAGATATCAGACTTCGTAAACCGGCTGCAATGGCTCATTATGAAGAAACTCTGAAAGAGGATATTGCCTTTTACAGCTATCTTCAATATCTGTTCGCAACACAGTGGTCTGCTCTGAAAGCATATGCAAATGGTAAAGGAATCAATATTATTGGAGATATTCCTATTTATGTTGCGTTTGACAGTGCTGATACCTGGGCAAATCCTGAACTGTTCCAGTTAGATGAAGAGAATATTCCTACAGCAGTAGCAGGATGTCCTCCTGATGCCTTCTCAGCAACCGGTCAGTTATGGGGAAATCCGCTGTATCGTTGGGATTACCATGAAAAAACAGGATTTGCATGGTGGATCCGCAGACTTGCATACTGCTTCACTATCTATGATGTTGTGAGAATTGATCATTTCAGAGGATTTGATGAATACTGGGCAATTCCCTATGGTGATCCGACAGCAGAGTTCGGACGTTGGGAGAAGGGACCGGGCTATGCACTGTTTGAAGCCATGAAGAAGGCACTTGGCAATCGTGAAGTTATTGCAGAGGATTTGGGATTTTTGACACCCAGCGTTCTCAAACTTGTGAAAAAGACAGGATATCCGGGAATGAAAGTATTACAGTTTGCTTTTGATTCCAGAGAAGAGAGCGATTACTTACCTCATAACTATACACATAACTGTGTTGTATACACTGGAACTCATGATAATGATACTGTTATGGGCTGGATTCCCGCAATGAGCAGGAAGGATCTGGCTTTTGCCAAAAAATATATTGGTGTGAAGAGAACTTCTGATATTTGCAGCAATCTGATCCGTATGGCATATGCCAGTGTCGCAGATACGGCAATCATTCCTATTCAGGATTATCTGGAACTAGGCAGTGAAGCCAGGATCAATACTCCATCAACACTTGGTGGTAACTGGGAGTGGCGTATGAGTGCACAGGACTGCACTTCACAACTTGCAGCAAGAATGCTTGAATTAGCTACAGTTTATGGTAGAATTGTAAAGAAAAAGAAATAGTAAGCTAAGGGGTGAAAGCCGTGTTTGAACCGACTATAAAAGATATAGCAAAAATATGTGGAGTCGGAGTAAGTACTGTATCCCGCGCAATAAATAATCACCCGGATATCAATCCCGAAACCAAAGAAAAGATCATGAACACCATTAAGGAATATGGTTACGTGCCTAATAACAGCGCACGTAACTTAAAGCGTGTGGATGCCAAGGCAATCGCCGTTCTGGTAAAAGGTATTGCAAACCCGTTTTTTGCGAACATGATCAAGATCATTGAAGAAGAATGTAAACGCAAACGATATTCCATGGAATTACAGCATATTGAAGCTGATGAAGATGAGGTGGATGTAGCACAGAAAATTGTAAAGGAGAAACGCCTTAGAGGTATTATCTTCCTGGGAGGTCTGTTCTCGCATTCGGAGGAGAAGCTAAAAAAGCTCAATGTCCCCTTTGTATTCAGTACAGCAGGTTCTATACCGGAGAATATCAGTAAAAATCAATATTCCAACCTTGGTGTAGATGACTATAAAGAAAGTATGAAAATGGTAGATTATCTTATTGGTCTGGGACACCGCAGAATCGCAATTATAGTTGCAGAACCGTATGAGGAAAGTATCGGTCAACTGCGTCTGGAAGGATACATAGATGCTTTGAAGAAGAATGGTATCCAGCCGGATTCGGCACTGGTATTTCAGACCAGTGATGAGATCAGTCATTTCTCCATGGAAAATGGATATTGTACAGCAAAACGACTGGTAGAGTCGGGCGTAGATTTTACAGCACTCTATGCAGTATCTGATGCTCTGGCTATCGGCGCGATTAGGGCTTTACTCGAATCAGGGAGAAGAGTACCGGACGATGTATCAGTAGCCGGATATGATGGTATTGATGTGTCAGGATATATATCCCCAAGCCTTACTACTATCAGACAGCCGGTGGAAGCCATGGCAAAAGACACGGTCAAACTTTTGTTTGATATAATAGCAGGAAAGAAAGATCATCAACATATTACATATGAAGCTGAGTTATTGGAGAGAGAATCGACGAAGGCGATATAAAAAAATGCCCCATGAGGGCATTTTTTAGTGGATCAGAAATTTGTTTTATGTAATTGATTATATACTTCTGTGATGATATCAGAAAAACGTGTTGCATGTAAGGTATCATTTAAAATGTACTTATAATTGATTTCAATGGGATTATTCAATTCCAAAGCATTATAGCGTTTGATTCGAATATTCAGTTTATCAAAGAATGCTTCCATATATTGCTGTGAACAATTTTCAATAACCAGCAGAAATTCATTACCACCGTTTCTGCCAACAAATCCATAGTCTTCTCCGACTTCTTCCAGGATATTGCTGAAATCTATCAGTATTTGGTTACCGGCATCACGACCAAAGGTGATATTAGTCTGTATTAAATTACTGATCGTAATCAAAGCACAGGCAACATGCTCAATTTTGGACGTATCACCGGCATACATCTGAAATACCAGATCACAACTGAAACGGTTAGGCATTCCGGTAAGGTCATCCAGATAAGCAGAACGTCTCAGGGAATCACTCTCTTGAATTGTTTTATAGAAGTACTTATAATCAAAATACAAAAAAAGTAAGCTTCCGATAGTGAGTATCCAGATCAGTAAGTGGGGGAACAGAGGAAGTAGATTATCAGATGCAGCAGAAACCCTGAAATCCGGAAACGCAGCCATACAGATTAAATATAACAGGAATACGATGACTGTAAAAAATAACTGGATCGTTTTCACTGTTCGAAAATGGTGAGTCTGTGATTTGAATTGATTCATATATAATCCTTTCTGTTAAAGATGCATAACACACTTAATAAATATATTATAAATTATTTGAATCAAAATTGGAAGCTTTCCAGGGTAAAAACTATAAAATATAGGCCATTGGTAATACGTTAATGCTTTGGTTTAGTGAAAATGACGAAAAAAAGTTTTGTATACATGAAAATATGTATTTGTACTATAGTACTATTTGTGATAAACTTAGTTAAAATAATTATCTGACTTTATGGTAATATGAGAAAAAAAGGAGTATATATAAAGAGATAAGAGTTTTATTGGGAGAGGTCTATATATGATTAATAAGGTGTGTTTTGCGGCATCTTCAGGAGGACATCTGGAAGAAATTTCAAGGCTCAGGGAGATACGGGATGAGTATGACAGTTTTCTTTTTACGGAAAGCGGTAATTTTAATGAATTAATTTTTTGTGATAAAGTATATTATGTGAAACAGATCAATAGAAAGGAGAAAGGTTTTTTATTCCATTTCATAAAGCTTTTTGCAGTATCGGCAAAGGTTTTAAAGGCAGAGAATCCAGACTGTATTATTTCGACAGGCGCACTTGCTACATTTCCAATATGCCTGATTGGCAAATTAAAAGGTAAAAAAATTATTTTTATTGAATCCTTTGCAAGAGTAGATGATAGTTCTCTTACCGGTAAACTGATGAAAAAAGTTGCAGATCTTTATATTGTACAATGGAAGGAATTGCTGGATTTAGTACCGAATGCCGTCTATGGAGGCGGAATTTTTTAGAGTGAAAAGAGAGAGAGTAGTTTGGAGAGCTGAGACATGATTTTTGTGACATTGGGAACACAGAAATTTCAATTAAATAGGTTATTGAAGCAGTTGGATAGGTATATAGAACAGGGGAAGATTACGGACAAGGTTATAGCTCAAATAGGTTACTCTGATTATTTACCCAAACGATATGAGTATGTTGAATTCTTGAATAAGTCAGAATTTGACGAAATGATAGAATCAGCAGATATAGTAATAGCGCACAGTGGAGTGGGCTCTATTATACGTGCATTAAATGCAGACAAACCGGTTATCGTATATCCAAGGCTTTCAAAATACAGGGAGCATATCGATGACCATCAGTTGGAAATCGCATATGCTTTTTCTAGGAAAAATTATGTTTTATGTTGTGGTGAAAATGATGATTTACTGGGGAAAATAGCAGAATGTAAGAATTTTCACTTTGAAAAGTATGTTTCGCAAAGAGAAAAGATTGTCGGAATCATTGATGATTATTTAAGAAAGAATTAAAGAGGTATTTGTATGTTCAAAACAGTTATTAACAATTTTCATTTGGAAAAGCTTATCTGGATCATAAAATCTAAACTGTTGTACATGATCCTGACCGCACTGATAGGGGCAGTCCTTATGGGAGGATATGCGTCTGTAACACAGACGTCCACATATCGTGCGCAGATAAGTTTCTATGTATACAGTAATCCGGATTATGTAACTGATACAGGGGTTAATCTGAGCAGTTCTGATATTACACAGGCAAACAGCCTGTTGACAAGTTATATGCAGATATTGAACAGTGCTACTTTTTTAAATGAGATTATTGAATACACAGGACTTACCAACTATACAGTAGACGGACTGCAGAAACGTATTACTGCATCAGCAGTATCCAATACTGCGGTATTCAAGGTAAGTGTACTGGATCAGAATCCTGTCAATGCGATGAACATAGCAAATGCGATCGGAGAATTGGCTCCTGCAGAAATTATCGGCATTGTTAAATCAGGTGGTATTGAAGTACTTGATGCGGCAGAACTGCCAACGCAGCCATATGCTTCAACCAGCGTTAAGATGTATGCTTTGATCGGGGCTGTATTAGGATTTGCAATTGTAGCAGTATGGTGTGTAGTAAGAGGTCTGATGAACACAACGATCAGACGTAAATATGAAATTGAAGATATGTTTACCATCCCGATTCTGGGTGAAGTACCACAACAGGGATCAAAAGATAAGAAAGATACAAATATTGTATTGAATCAGGACAGCAATTTCGGTGTAAGAGAAGCCTATAGCAATATCAGAGTCGGACTTCTTTTTACAAAAAAAGGTGAAAAGTGTCCAATTTATGCTGTGACCAGTGCAGACTGTAAAGAAGGCAAAACAATGAATGCATTGAATATGGCAATTTCTTATGCACAAATGAACAAAAAGGTGCTGGTCATTGATGCAGACATGAGAAACAGTGGAATGGCTGAACTTATGCAGGATGCAAAGGTGCAGGGCAAAGGCGGATTGAGTGAATATCTTGCTGAAATTACAGATAAACCGGGTAAGATAGAATTTAATAAGTATCTGGACATTATTCCGGCAGGTGTGATGCCACCCAATCCTTCAGAATTGCTGGTAAGTGAGAGATGGTACAGCTTGCTGGAAGACAGTAAAAATACATATGATGCGGTTTTTGTAGATTTTCCGTCACTTGGCATTGTATCAGATGCACTTTGCCTTGCCCAAAAGGCTACTGCGTATATTCTGATCGTAAGGGAGCAGTTAACGCGAATTGAGAGAATTGAGATGATCGTCAGGAGACTGGAAAGCCTGGATGCTAATATTTGTGGACTGGTTTACAATGGGATTTCGGAGAAATCACCGGATTATAATTATAAATTATATGGAAAGGAATATAAGAAGGATTAGAAAATATGCCTAAAGTAAGTATTATTGTTCCAGTCTATAATACATCAAAATATTTGAAACGTTGTATGGATGCCCTGGTGAACCAGACATTAAAAGAAATAGAGATCATAGCAGTCAATGATGGATCTACAGATGATTCGCCGGCTATTTTAGAAGAGTATGCGGCAAAATATCCCAGTGTTATTGTTTTAAACAAACCTAATGGAGGGCAGGCAACTGCAAGAAACATGGGGATTCGCAGCAGCAAGGGTGAATACATTGGGTTTGCCGATTCTGACGATTATGTCGATACGGATATGTTTCGGCAGATGTATGAACTTGCAGTAAAAAAAGACTGTGATATGGTGGAATGTAACTATCATTATCTGCAGGAAGAACGGGGAAAGACAAGAGAACTGCAGACAAGAGGACATATCAGGGAATATAAGGATCAAAAGGACATGCTGATAGATCCGCAGGTGTCTCCATGGAATAAAATGTATCGCAGGGAAGTACTTATGCATGAGGGACTGGATTTTCCGGAAGGACTTATATATGAAGATACCGCATTTTATATTAAGACGATCCCTTATGTACAGCGGGCTGCGTATCTGGATGAATCATTTGTGTATTACTTTTTGAGAGGTAATTCAACAATGAATGCCAATAAAAGTAAAAAAGTCGGAGATATTTTTCAGGTAATGCAAAATATTTTGAAATTTTATCATACATATGGATTTTATGGAACATATGAAAAAGAATTGGAATACTTTTGTGTAAAGATTGCCTTATGCAGTTCCCTGAGCAGAATTGGAAGAGTTACAGATAAAAAACTGGAAGGGCAACTGTTGGATGAGACATTTACATTTATCCATGATAATTTCCCGGAATACAAAAAGAATCCTTATTTTAATGGAAAAATAGGATTGTATATAAAAAACGTCAATCGCTTTAATAGTAAATATCTTGGCAGAATTCTTGGAAAGGTAATGAAGGGCTAAACAATGAAGATATCTGTGGCAATGGCAACTTATAATGGAGCAGATTATGTAAAGGAACAGCTTGAATCTATAAGAAAACAGACGATGGCGGTAGATGAAGTAAGGATCTGTGATGATCGTTCTAAGGATCAGACAGTAGAAGTAGTTCGGCAGTACATACAAAAATATAATCTGGAAGATAGCTGGACAATTGAGATAAATCCTGAAAATCTGGGATATGCATCAAATTTTATGAAAGCAGTAAAACAGACAGATGGAGATTACATTTTTTTCTGTGACCAGGATGATATATGGATAAAAGACAGGGTAGAAAGAATGGTCGAATTAATGGAACAATATCCGGATATGCTGTTGCTGGGCTCGGAATTTGATGCGTTTGTAAGTTCGGAAGATGCCCCTTCAGTTCCAAGCTGGGAACAGAAAATGATCAAACATGATGAATCAATAGAGAAAATGCAATTTACTCCTGCTAATATTTTTATTGGTTGTCAGGGTTGCACTATGTGTATGCGCAGAGAATTACTGGACCAGGCAATGCCTTACTGGTATGAGGGATGGGCACATGACGAATTTGTATGGAAACTGGCATTATGCATGAATGGACTATATATGTATCATTCGTATACGCTTAAGCGCAGACTGCACTCTAATAATGTTACCATGCATAAAGTACGTGATGCAAAGAAAAGGTTAAAGTACCTTACAGAGTTGCTTGCAAGCCATGAAGCAACTTTGAAATATGCAAAGGAAAATGGACTGGACAGTGATAAGCTTCGGCTTCTTGAAAAAAACATAAAGGCAACGAATCTAAGAATTGAATTAATACGGGATAAAAAATTATGGAACTCTATTCCACTGGCATTGTTTTATCATGAGTGTTATCACAAATGCAGAGCAATACCGGTTGAATTGATGATGGCAATTAAGAATTAAAGGAGATGTCCGTATGACACAACAAAGTGCATTACAGACAAGTAAATATATTAAGCCTGCGAGAGAAGAAAAGCTGTTTTATAAAGCAGCAGTTTTTTTCCTGTTCAGTTTGTTTGTTATGCCACAGTATTTTGGAATACCAACTCCGCTATTTGATTTTACACTTTTGAGAATGGCACTGATTCTGGTCTTTTTTATGATTATTTACGATAATGAACGCAAAAATGCATTTGCAGATTTGGTGTTACATTCCAAACTTACCCTGATTCTCGTTCCATATGTTCTGGTATTACTGTATACAATGGCCCTGAGGGCAGATATTAATGCATTCTTAAATCCATTTCTTGAGATATTTTCTTTATATTTGCTGATTTATGTGATCAGGGATTATCTTGGTGTTGAGAAAACATTAAAGTATATTCTGGTATTTCTTTATTTACTTACTATATTAGGTATTATTGAATATGTAATGGGGAGATCCCCTTTTTCATATCTTGAGACGATCAAGGGAATTTATACAGGAAGATTTGTAAGATCCGGAAATTACAGGATCATGAGTTCCTGTAATCATTCATTAGGATATGGATTGCTGTTAGTAGCAGTAACACCAATAGCATGTCTTGATTATCAGAAAAATGAAATCAGTTTATTGCGCAGACCTGTATTATTTTTACTGTTGCTCATCAATGTATTTTTAACAGGATCACGTTCTACTTTGAGCGTATTTATCGTAGAAGCTGTCCTTATTTTCATTCTGTCTTCCAGGGTAAATAAAAAGAAATGTATCCTTGGCGGAAGTGTACTCATTGCAGGACTTGCGATATTTTTGGTTGTATTCTACAAGACGAAGATTGCGCAGTATATCTTATTACAGTTTGCAAGTATCATTGATTCTGTGCTGGGTACTCAATATTCCAATATATTTGGAGGAAGTATAGAAGCTTTGGGCAGCAGTTCTAATTACAGGGATCAATTGAAATATATTTTTAAAGTAGACTGGTTAAATCCGGTTCTGGGAATTGGACGTAAGAGATCATTTGCTTCTGAAATCAATGGTTCTTTCATTGAATCTATTGATAATTTCTATATAGCAGAGTATGTACGTTATGCATATCCAGGATTGATCACATATGGATTTTTCCTGATCTGTTATCTGGGAGGCATGATAAAAAAGTGTTTAACAGATAAGGCTGTATACAAAGTTTTGATGACCGGAATGGCATGCTATATGCTTAATTTATTATGGGTTGATTCTTTACAGACATTGAAATATATGTACATATTGATCGCTATCTATATTTGTCAGCAGAAAAATGATAATAAAGTTATGTCTAATGTGAAGGAATCCAAATATATAAGAAAAGTAACGGGTAAGTGGAGATAGGGAATGAAACCAATGGTAAGTGTAATTGTTCCTGTTTATAATGGTGAACAGTATATAGAGAACAATATAAAGAGTATGCAGAATCAGACATACAAGGATATAGAAGTAATCTATGTTGATGATGGAAGCAAGGATAATACAGGAGAAATATTGGATGATTTTGCCGCAAAAGATGACAGAATTCATGTTATTCATAAGAAAAACGGGGGAGTAAGTGCTGCAAGAAATACTGGAATTCAGGCTGCAACAGGGGAATATGTTCTCTTTTGTGATTCAGATGATGAAATAGAGCCGGATACGATCGAGGTTAATATGGCATTGGCATTAGAACATCAGGCAGATGTTGTCATATTTGGCTTCTGGTATTATAACGTTGACACAGGGGAAAAAGTTCCAAATGAATTTCCGACCTTTTTTGCTGGAAATCATAAAGATTTTTTTGAACAGCACCTGGCATGTGCAGTTAAGAAAGAGTATTTTAATGCACCCTGGAACAAACTGGTCAAAAAAAGTATTTTGGATTCCAACCGAATACTGTTTGATACGAGATATTCTTTGTATGAAGATAATTTATTTGAAGCGGATATTTTTCTGGCAGCAAGACAAATAGTGCTTAATCCGAAGATGTACTATCATTATTATTTAAAATCATCAGGAAGTTTAGTTACCAGATTTCATGATAATACTTTCGAAGGTCTTACGCTGTTTTATGACAGGACGATGGAATATTGTGACCAATATGAAAACAATGCAGAGCAGATTAGGAGTTTTGACAGCATGTATGTGATGCATACTTATACGTATCTGAAACAGATAAGCTGCAACACAAATCTGAATTTACAACAGAAAATTGATTTTATGAAAAAAATCGGAAGTGAAAAAAAATTATTAAGGGCACTGGATAATCTGGAATTAAAGGGAAGAAAGAAAATTATAAGATATTTGATAAAAAACAGTAAATATTATTTTATCATTTTGATATATAATTCTGTAAAAAAATTAAAGAAATGATGAGGGATTATGGGCGGAGTAGATAAGTTAAAATATAAGATAGAAGATCATATGCTGTTAGGGTCCGTATATGATAACATAATGATGAAAACAAAATACAGGAATAAGAAGTTATCTTTTTTATATAATGTAATGGTGGCGCAAAAACACCGTATGTTATATTATAAACAGCTTCGAAAAAAGTATTTGAACAGATGTACTGCAAATCCTGTCTGGGAGAAGCAGCCTAAGGTAATAAATAATGATATAGTCTGGTTTTGCTGGCTGCAGGGAATAGAGAATGCTCCTGAACTGGTCAGAAGATGTCTGGAATCTTTACAAAGAAATATACCGGACAAGAAGATCATTATAATAGACAGCAGTAATTTAACAGATTATGTTAACATGCCGGACTATATTATAGAAAAATGGAAAAAAGGGATCATAGGAAATGCTCATTTCACAGATATGGTACGATTAGAGCTGTTGATCCAAAAAGGTGGGTATTGGATAGATTCTACAGTGCTGTGTACAGACAGCAGCATGCTGGATATCATAGATAAGCAGCCGCTTTTTATGTACAGTTTCTATTATTTTGGATTTAATCCTGAGATTATGGAGCTGAATAACTGGTTTATTAAGAGTTGTACCAATAACAATATTCTATGTCTTTTGAGAGAATTTTTATATGCATACTGGAAAGAAAAGAACAGAGCAGTAAATTATTTCATGACGCAGCTGTTTCTTACAATGGCAGTGGAGTATTATGAGGATGAATATAAGAAAATGCCTGTTGTAAGTCAGGTCGATGCACATGTTTTAGCGACATATATAGGAGATCCATTTGATGCAGATAAATATCAATTGTTAAAGAAAACAACAGGATTTCATAAACTTAGTACACGGTTTGAACAGGAGCTGATACAGGCAGAGGGTTGTTTCTATGATGTTGTTATAAAACAGGGAAAATATTAGGAGAGAGTGATAATGCAGAACAAAGAAGAAAAAAAGATACCGAAAATCATTCATTATTGTTGGTTTGGAGGCAAACCAATACCGAAAGATTTGCAGGATTGTATTGATACATGGAGTATATTGAAGGGCTATCAGGTAATACGATGGGATGAATCAAACTGCAGCTTTGATGAAAATGAGTTTGTAAGGCGTACTTATGCAGAAAAACAATTGGGTTTTATTGGTGACTATTATAGACTGAAAGCAGTTTATGAATATGGTGGTATTTATCTGGATACGGATGTAAAGGTATGCAAGTCTTTCGACTCTTTGTTAGAGTATCCTGCTTTTTTAAACTTTATTTTTGACTGTTCTGTAGGTTCTGCAATTATCGGTGCTCAAAAAGGAAATCCATTAATTAAGGCATTATTGGATATGTATGACCAGACGACCTTTGGCAAAAATGAAAGTGGAAAAGTTTTTGAGTGGAAAGATGGAAAGTTAGTGGTGGATGGCTATGCTACCAGTAATTATTACTATACATATTATATTCTGCATCATTATCCTGAATTTTTATTGAACAATAAATTCCAGAATATGAAAGATTTTGTTATTTTTCCCAAGGAATATTTTGAGATTGGAACAATAACAGGTAAACATTATGCAGTACATTTATGTGCAGGAGAATGGAGGATCAAGGCAGATACTTCCAAAACATTAAAAGGAAGGATCAAGGCATTGCTGCATAAGAATCCTAAAATATACGATACTGTACAGGTTCTTGTAAGAAGAAGAAGATACAGAGAACTCAAAAAGGAAATTCCATTCTATGGATATTATCTGGCACAGAAAAATCATACACAATTACCTGAACTGTAGGGGCACAAGAGGATTAGTATGGATATTCAGAAATTTTTTGAGTATTTGTTCCACTACATCAGACAGCAGAGCAGAGGAATTTCTGTAAAAGAAATGCTGCTTATGTGGGTCATTTGTGCTGTAGTGTTACATATAATATGCATGCTGTATGCAGGATTTAGTGGAAAAAAAATAGCTGTGCATAAAGAAGTGATACTTGTTTTAATACTGGGTTATGCCTGTTTTGGTGGACAGATTACGCTGTTTAGAAGAGTTGCCGGAAGCAGGGGAACAATATATACTTCGGTATATTTTGGAAATTTACTTGGAAACTGGTACGAAAGACAGCAGTTTTATTATTCCTTCCTGAATATATGCTTTTTTGTTCCATGGGGATTCCTATGGGGCATATGGAGATGGGATGACTATGTTTGGAAGAGATTATTTATGGTAACGGGGTACAGTTTCCTGTTCACTTCCATGATTGAAATAACACAGTTCATAACAGGACGGGGTTTTTTTGAGGTTTTGGACATTATCACCAATGTGATGGGAGGAGTTATAGGATGCATACTGGCAAGTATCTGCATTCCTGTAATGAATTATGTACGTGATAAGCTGACTGAGAGAGGAAGAAAGTTATGAAAAATGAACGTAAAGGTTTTTCTGTTAAAGACATTATAATTATAATATTATGTATTATTGTACTGGTTGTATTAGTAATTCTGTTAAAGCAGTCAAAAACAAACCAACAGTCAGAACAGGAGCAGTTAAGTCAATTGCAGGAAACAATCCAGCAGGAGGGTACCGGTAAAGTTGAAACGGGAAATGGTGGATATGCGTCTGTTTTCATAGATGAAGTAGATCAGACCGGGCGGATGAAAATCAGCAATACTGGAAAAAATGCAGTGGATTTACAGAATTGCAGTATCTGGGTGGATGGAGTATGTATAAAACAGATTACTGATAAAATGGTTTTGGGAGCCAGGGAACAAAAGGTTATTGAACTTGGACAGACTATCGAAGCAAAAGAGCATACAGTAATTTCCATAAAGGATACAAATGGAGCTGTCATCAAGGCACTCACTGTCAGTCAGAATGAACAGGAAGAACTACAGTTTTCTGTTCCCGGTGGTTTCTATGACAATGCAATTTCGCTGGAATTATCTTCTACGGCGGGAAACAAAATATATTATACTCTGGATGGATCTGATCCGACTATAGAGTCTGAACAATATACGGAACCGATTAAAATACAGAACAGAAGTGGAAGCGGCTATGTTTATGCACAGAATGAGATGGGAAATTATACTCCTTCAAGTATAGAGATAGGAACTGTTGTAAAAGCAATTTCTGTAGATTCACAGGGAAACAGTGTAGAAGAAAGAACAGAATCTTATTATGTTGGAATAGGAAACAGCAGTGATCTTGCAGGGCTGCCGGTACTTTCAATTTCCACAGATGGGAATAACCTGTTCAACTATTTTGATGGAATCTATGTAAAAGGCAGAAAGTATGATGATGCAATAGCATTGGGGCAGGATACTACATTAACCGGTAATTATTATGAAGATTGGAAAAAGCCGGTACATATTGAATATTTTGAAGGAAGTAAAGATAAGACACTGGAATTGGATGCAGAGATTTCAATACTCAAGGATTATAGTGTAACAGCACCGCAAAAGGGATTCTGCATCACAGCAGATACAGAAAGTATATATGGTGGTTCAACAGCAAGTGAATTTTTTGATAAGTTTGGTTCTTTATATGTCTATACCAACAAACGTGATAACAGTTCTAAAGCGAGAGAATATGCTGCAAATATAATGATTCAGGATTTAGAGGTCGGCAGTGCAAAACTGAATCCATGTGTGGTATTTATTAATGGAGAATACTGGGGGTTATATATGATGCGATCCCCATATAATCAGGCTTATTTTGAAGAAAACTATGGAATAACAGATGAACAGGTTATCTGTTATCAGAACGGATATATGAATAACGGTGATTATCGTGATGCTTATGATAAATTTTATAATGATATTATCCAAAGGGATATGCGTATAGCAGATAATTATGAATATGCCAAAAAAGTAATGGACATGCAAAGTTACATAGATTATATTTGTGTGAACATGTATTTGGCAAATGCAGATCATGGTGATGATGAGTGTGTTGCCTGGAGAACAATACAAACAGGTGAAAATGAGTATTCTGATGGTAAATGGAGATGGATCATTGGAAAAGTCGATAATGCCATGGGAAGCTATACAGAGAATGGAATTACCAAAGCATCTATAGATACCTTCTTACTTTCAGGTGTAAGAGAGGATAAGATGTTCCGTACATTTATACAAAATAATGAGTTTGTAGAACAACTGCAGGATCGAATGGATTATCTGGAGCAGAATATTTTTACTCCGGATAAAGTAGCAGAAACTTTAAAGCAGGTATCTGCCCAAATTGGCAAAGCAGCAACCAGCAGTTATGGACGTTTTTATGCATCGACATCAAATAATTTCTATTCACAGCAAATGGAATATATACAGGATTTCTTCGACAACAGAGGACAATATATTGTACAGTATACTGCCGAGATAAAGGATTTGGAACAACGATGGAATAGTGTGAATACGGCGGATATTGTTAACGATACTGAAATGACAGAAAATGTCACAGAAAATTAGTTTGAAAATGGAGAATGCTGTAATGAATAAGCCAATATATATGGAATATTTGAGTGAATTGATAAATGCTCAGTTAGAAAATAGAAAACCACAGGACATACCGGCACAAATAGATATAGACAAATTAGTACAGATCGCACATGAAAATCATATAGATTACTTAATATTGGGTTCATTATTAAAACTTCCGTTAGGACAGGAGCGCATAGACGAGTTCAGACCATTTATGTTGTATAGTACAATGAAAACATTACAGCAGGTGCGGGAAGTGGAATTGCTTCAGGATTCTTTTGAAAAAGAAGGAATTAGAAATCAGGTACTAAAAGGCGCTGTCATGAAGCATATTTATCCAAGACCAGAGATGAGAGAAATGAGCGACATTGATTTTATGATTTATGAAGACTCATTGGATCATGCAGATCGCGTTATGCAGTCATTTGGCTATGGGCAGGGAAATGCGATCAAGCATCATACCATTTATAAAAAAAATCCGTATCTGGTTGCAGAAATGCACTGGTCATTATATGAGCAGACAGTTGATAAGGAACAGTATCTGTATTATAAAAATCAGTTCAGGGCTGTTCTGAAAGAGGG